>Ga0265326_10000023_pt1 | contig 113142 bp, 87 predicted proteins | sample 41424metaG_FD_192439 | JGI IMG/M metagenome (GOLD analysis project Ga0265326, IMG submission 192439) | Rhizosphere microbial communities from Carex aquatilis grown in University of Washington, Seatle, WA, United States - 4-14-24 metaG | ecosystem: Host-associated > Plants > Roots > Rhizosphere... | reverse complement strand
CGTACCGCTTTAATGGGCGAACAGCCCAACCCTTGGGACCAACTTCAGCCCCAGGATGCGACGAGCCGACATCGAGGTGCCAAACCGAGCCGTCGATGTGGACTCTTGGGCTCGATAAGCCTGTTATCCCCGGAGTACCTTTTATCCGTTGAGCGACGGCACTTCCACTTGCTACCGCCGGATCACTAAGACCTGCTTTCGCACCTGCTCGACCTGTCGGTCTCGCAGTCAAGCTCCCTTGCTGCCTTTGCACTCTACGCACGATTTCCGACCGTGCTGAGGGAACCTTTGTGCGCCTCCGTTACATTTTGGGAGGCGACCGCCCCAGTCAAACTACCCGCCTGGCACTGTTCACCGCCCGGATTCACGGCGCGGTGTTAGAAACCCAATACATCAAGGGTGGTATCTCAAAGTTGGCTCCACGCCAGCCGCAGCCAGCGCTTCCAAGCCTCCCACCTATTCTGAGCGAAATGCACCGAATTCCAATACCAGGGTGTAGTAAAGGTTCACGGGGTCTTTCCGTCTAGCCGCGGGTACTCGGCATCTTCACCGAGACTGCAATTTCACCGAGCCCCTCGTTGAGACAGCGTCCAAGTCGTTACGCCATTCGTGCAGGTCGGAACTTACCCGACAAGGAATTTCGCTACCTTAGGACCGTTATAGTTACGGCCGCCGTTTACCGGGGCTTAGTTTCGGTGCTTCGGCCGAAGCCTAACACCTCCACGTAACCTTCCGGCACCGGGCAGGCGTCAGCCCCTATACGTCGTCTTTCGACTTAGCAGAGACCTGTGTTTTTGGTAAACAGTCGCTTGGACCTATTCACTGCGGCCCTCTCGGGCTCCACTCGCGAAGAGCTTCACCCTACTGGGGCGCCCCTTATCCCGAAGTTACGGGGCGATTTTGCCGAGTTCCTTAACGAGGGTTATCTCGATCACCTTAGTATTCTCTACTTGCCCACCTGTGTCGGTTTTGGTACGGGCACGCGTGTTCTCCCTAGAGGCTTTTCTCGGAGGCATGGCGTAAGGGACTCGCCGGCACAAAGCCAGCTGGCATCGCACCTCGGGTTATGCAGCCCCGCATTTCACAAGGGCCACCCCTACATGCTTACCCCAGGACGACCATCGCCTGGGATCCCGTAGCCTTCCTCGTCCCCCCATCGGTCAAACGAACACGACGTGGTACAGGAATATCAACCTGTTAGCCATCGACTACGCCTTTCGGCCTCGCCTTAGGTCCCGACTAACCCTGAGCAGACGAACTTTACTCAGGAATCCTTGGGCAATCGGTGGAGGGGATTCTCACCCCTCTTTCGTTACTCATGCCGGCATTCTCACTTCTGAAGCCTCCACGGCTGGGTTACCCCGCCGCTTTATCGGCTTCAGAACGCTCTCCTACCGCGCGATCGGCTCGAAAGCCTCACGCACCCGCAGCTTCGGTAACTAGCTTGAGCCCCGTTACATTATCCGCGCTCGAACACTTGACCAGTGAGCTGTTACGCACTCTTTCAAGGATGGCTGCCTCTAAGCCAACCTCCTGGTTGTCTATGCATTCGAACATCGTTTGCCACTTAGCTAGCATTTAGGGACCTTAGCTGGCGGTCTGGGCTGTTTCCCTCTTGACGCTGAAGTTTATCCCCCAGCAACTGACTCCCGGAGTACACGTAATGGTCTTCGGAGTTTGCCTGAAGTCGGTAACCTGGTAGGGCCCCTAGTCCAAACAGTGCTCTACGGCCAAAACGCAATTTATCCGAGGCTATACCTAAATATATTTCGGAGAGAACCAGATATCACTGAGCTTGATTAGCCTTTCACTCCGACCCACAGGTCATCCGCCCAGTTTTCAACCTAGGTCGGTTCGGTCCTCCACGAGGTCTTACCCCCGCTTCAACCTGCCCATGGGTAGCTCGCTCAGTTTCGGGTCTACCGCCTACGACTGTGTCGCCCTGTTCGGACTCGCTTTCGCTACGGCTCCGCTCATCGCTTAACCTTGCCGCAGACGAGTAACTCGCCGGCTCGTTATGCAAAAAGCACGCGGTCACAGGACAAGCCTGCTCCCACCGCTTGTAGGCACGCGGTTTCAGGTACTATTTCACTCCCCTTCCGGGGTACTTTTCACCTTTCCCTCACGGTACTAGTCCGCTATCGGTCACCTAGGAGTACTTAGCCTTGGAGGGTGGTCCCCCCAGCTTCAGTCCGCGTTTCACGGGCGCGGACTTACTCAGGAACGCTTGACAGAAGACCATGCAGTTTCGTCTACGGGACGGTTGCCCTCTTTGGTGCGCGGTTCCACACGCTTCGACTACCACATGGTTTTGTAACTTCTGCCGGGTCAGCCACAACCCGGAACAAACGCCCTACAACCCCTGATACGCAACGCGTGGCCGCTTACACGCATCAGGTTTGGGCTGATCCCTTTTCGCTCGCCACTACTCAGGGAGTCTCGGTTGATTTACTTTCCTCGGGGTACTGAGATGTTTCACTTCCCCCGCTTGTCTTCGCCTCTCCTATGTGTTCAGAGAGGGATAACGCCGCATTACCAGCGCTGGGTTTCCCCATTCGGAAATCCGCGGGTCAAAGGCTATTCAGCGCCTCACCGCGGCTTATCGCAGCCGTTCACGTCCTTCATCGACTCTAGGTGCCAAGGCATCCACCGTGTGCCCTTACTATCTTGACGGTGATCTGATCAACAATTTGATCGGTGATACCCGTTTCATTGGCTACTGTGCAGTTTTCAAGGTCCGTGGAGAGGCGGTGCGTCCTCCGACAACCCGTGGCAAAGCCAAGCGAGCCGCCGGCCGACGCCGGTCTCTCAAAACTCAACAGCATGTGGGCAGCTCCGCTCGAGCCCGAGGGCCCTGGCGTGCTGCCTGCCAGTTTCGGTCGACATTCCTAGACCCGATCGGACAAGCCGACCGGGACCGCATCCTTTCGGATGCTCCCTAGAAAGGAGGTGATCCAGCCGCAGCTTCCGCTACGGCTACCTTGTTACGACTTCACCCCAGTCACGAGCCCCACCTTCGACGGCTCCCTCCCTTGCGGGTTAGGCCACCGGCTTCGGGTGTTGCTCACTCCCGTGGTGTGACGGGCGGTGTGTACAAGGCCCGGGAACGTATTCACCGCGGCAATGCTGATCCGCGATTACTAGCAACTCCGCCTTCATGCAGGCGAGTTTCAGCCTGCAATCCGAACCGAGACGCGCTTTAAGGGATTCGCTCCACCTCGCGGTATCGCAGCCCTCTGTACGCGCCAATGTAGCACGTGTGTAGCCCTGGACATAAGGGGCATGATGACTTGACGTCATCCCCACCTTCCTCCGGTTTGTCACCGGCAGTCTCGCATGAGTCCCCAACTAAATGCTGGCAACATACGACGGGGGTTGCGCTCGTTGCGGGACTTAACCCAACATCTCACGACACGAGCTGACGACAGCCATGCACCACCTGTGAAAGTGCCCCGAAGGGAAGCCGTGTTTCCACGGCGGTCACTCACATGTCAAGCCCAGGTAAGGTTCTTCGCGTTGCGTCGAATTAAACCACATGCTCCGCTGCTTGTGCGGGCCCCCGTCAATTCCTTTGAGTTTTAGCCTTGCGGCCGTACTCCCCAGGCGGGGTACTTAATGCGTTAGCGTCGGCACAGGGGGAGTCGACACCCCCTACACCTAGTACCCATCGTTTACGGCGTGGACTACCAGGGTATCTAATCCTGTTTGCTCCCCACGCTTTCGCGTCTCAGCGTCAGTACCGTCCCAGCGAGCTGCCTTCGCCATTGGTGTTCCTCCTGATATCTGCGCATTTCACCGCTACACCAGGAATTCCACTCGCCTCTTCCGGACTCGAGCTCGACAGTATCCACCGGCATTCCAAGGTTGAGCCTTGGACTTTCACAGCAGACTTATCGAGCCGCCTACACGCGCTTTACGCCCAATAATTCCGGACAACGCTTGCCCCCTACGTATTACCGCGGCTGCTGGCACGTAGTTAGCCGGGGCTTCTTCTGAAGGTACCGTCACTCCATACGGCTGTTCACCGCAGAAGCTTCGTCCCAACTGAAAGGGGTTTACAACCCGAAGGCCTTCTTCCCCCACGCGGCGTTGCTGCATCACGCTTTCGCGCATTGTGCAAGATTCCCCACTGCTGCCTCCCGTAGGAGTCTGGGCCGTGTCTCAGTCCCAGTGTGGCTGATCGTCCTCTCAGACCAGCTACCCATCGAAGCCTTGGTAGGCCGTTACCCCACCAACAAGCTAATGGGCCGCGGGCCCATCCTGATGCGGAAGCCGAAGCTACCTTTCCTCGACGGCCTTATGACCGAAGAGCACATTTGGTATTAGCCCGAGTTTCCTCGGGTTGTCCCAATCATCAGGGCAGGTTACCCACGTGTTACTCACCCGTTCGCGGCTTTGCCCCAGGGCAAGCCCTGGTTCGTCGCTCCACTTGCATGTGTTAAGCACGCCGCCAGCGTTCGTCCTGAGCCAGGATCAAACTCTCCGTGAAGAACTACTAGGTGTACTTCTACGAAGAGCGTCGCGATGCTCACTGCGGAAGGCCCACGTACACGAAGGGGCCATCCGAGCATCGGACGGGGTCTAATTCTGGCGCCACCGTTGTCCCGCTCGCGCTGGCGCGGCGGGCGGCGGCTTTCGAAACCTGGACGCACACGACGGCCGGACCATTCCGGCCAGTCGGTGCACATGCTGTTGAGTTTTCAAAGACCGCCGTGCCTCTCGGAGGGGACTCCTCCGCCGGACACGCGAGAGCGTCGCCGCTCTCGGTGCGGGCGCGAAAGTATAGCGCTTGCGCGCAGGCGGGGGAAGCTCGGCTTCCTTTTGCCCCGGACTGCCCTTCCGCAGGGCGCCCTGGCCGTCCGGGGACGACTTCGGGGAACAATAGCCGCTTGCGCGGCAGCGTGCTCTGCGGTCAAGCGGTCCTGCGCCAATGGCTCGAAGGGCGCCCCTCCCACGCCCCACGGAGCAGGAGCGCTCAGGCGCGCGCGAGGCGCACGAAGCGCCGCTTGCCGAGCTGCAGCACGCGGCCGTCGAGGTCTGCGACCGCACGGTCGAGCGAATCGGCCGCGAGCGGCTCGCCGTCGAGCTTCACGCCGCCCTGCTCGAGCGACCGCCGCGCCTCGGATCGCGAGACGCCGAACGCGTCGGCGAGCAGCGCCGGCAGATGGACGAGGCCGTCCCCGTTTGCCGGCAGTGCAACCGAAGGCACCTGCTCAGGCGGACGGTGCTCGCGGTGGACGCGGTCGAAGCCGGCCTCGGCGGCCTCGGCGGCCTCGGCGTCGTGGAAGCGCGCGACAAGCGCACGCGCGAGCGCGCGCTTCGCGTCGCGCGGCGGCGCGGCGGCGGCCAACCGCTCACCGAGCAGCAGCTCGTACCACTGCCCGAGGGCAGTGTCGGGCAGCCGCAGCGTTTTGCCGTAGATCTCGTCCGGCGGCTCGGTGACGCCGATGTAGTTGCCGTAGGACTTCGACATCTTGCGCTCGCCGTCGATCCCCGGCAGGATCGGCATCGTCAGGATCGCCTGCTCCGGCTGGCCGTATGCCGTCTGCACGTCGCGCCCCAGCAGCAGGTTGAACTTCTGGTCGGTGCCCCCCAGCTCCACGTCGGCGCGCACGGCGACCGAGTCGTAGCCCTGCAACAGCGGATACAGCAGCTCGAGGATCGAGATCGGGGCGTGCGCGGCGTAGCGCTTGGCGAAGTCGTCGCGCTCGAGGATCCGCGCAACGGTCGTCGTGCGCACGAGGCGGAACAGCTCCTCCATCGCCATGTCGAGCCACTCGCCGTTGCGGCGCACCTCCAGCCGCTCGGGGTCGAGCACCTTGAGCGCCTGGGCCTGGAACGTCGCCGCGTTCGCGTCGATCTGCTCGCCGGAGAGGACCGGGCGGGTGGCGGAGCGGCCGCTCGGGTCGCCGACGCGGGCGGTGTAGTCGCCGACGATCAGCACCACCGTGTGACCGAGGTCCTGGAACTCGCGCAACTTGCCGAGCACCACGGTGAAGCCGAGGTGAATGTCAGGTGCAGTCGGGTCGATCCCGAGCTTGACCCGCAGCGGGCGCCGCTCGCGCTCGGCCTCGGCCAGCTTGCGCTCCAACCCGCCGGCCGGCAGGCAGTCGACGGCGTTGCGCGCGAGATGGGCGGCCGCCGCCGCGGGGGTGCTGAGGTCCGGAGTCACGAGGGCCGAATGCTAGACTGCCGTGCCCGGCGAGGCCCACGCCGCCACGGCCCGCCGCGCGCCGCGTCCCTCTGTCGCATCCGGCGCCGCATCCCGACGCATGACTGACGAGCACGGCCACATCACGACGCCGACCCGCCAGCGCGCGCGGCTCCCCCGCCTGCCCAGGCGACGCCGCCGGCCCGGGCGTCCGCGCATCAAGAAGCTGCGCGTGCTGTCGATCTTCGCCGGCCTCGCGTTCCTCGCGTTGATCTCGACCGTCTTCGGGATGATGATGGCGGTCGCGTCCGACCTGCCCCAGCTGGAGAACCGCCAGCAGTACAGCGCGGCGAAGGACAACTCGGTCCTGCTCGACTACCGCGGCCGCAAGCTCGGGATCCTCACGAACAACCAGAACGTGGTGCTCGTCGGCCAGTACCAGATCGCCCCGGCGATGAAGCACGCGACGATCGCGATCGAGGACAAGCGCTTCTACTCGAACCCCGGCTTTGACGTCAAGGGCATCGCGCGCGCCGTGTTCGCCGACCTTGGCGCGGGTCGCAACGCCCAGGGCGCCTCGACGATCACCCAGCAGTTCGTGAAGGTCGCGCTCGAGGCGCAGGGCAAGCGCACGGCGTTCGAGAAGCTGCGCGAGGCCGCGCTCGCGTATCACCTCACGCGCAAGTGGTCGAAGGAGAAGATCCTCACCGAGTACCTCAACGCGATCTACTTCGGCAACGGCGCGTACGGGATCGAGTCGGCCGCGCGCGTGTACTTCGGCAAGCGCCACGGCTGGGGCAACGCCGGCGGCTGCGGCTCGACGCGCGCGAACATGTGCGCCAGCCAGCTGACGACGGCCGAGGCGGCATTCCTCGCGGGCATCATCCAGTCGCCGACCGGCTACGACCCGGTCGTCCACCCGCACGCGTCGCTGCTGCGACGCAACACCGTGCTGCGGTACATGCGCGACCAGGGCTACATCACGGCGAGCGAGTACGAGCAGGATCTGCAGGACCCGCTGCCGACGCAGAACGACCTCACGCCGCCGCAGGAGAGAAGCCAGTCGCCCTACTTCACGAGCTGGGTGCGCCAGCAGGTGGTCGACCACTTCGGGCCGTTCAAGGCCTTCAGCGGCAACCTGCAGATCACGACGTCGCTCGACCTCGACCTGCAGAACGCCGCGGAGAGCACGATCAGCCAGGTGCTGCCGCCCGGCTCCGGCCTGCCGTCGGCGTCGCTCGTGGCGATCGACAACCGCACCGGCGAGGTGCGCGCGATGGTCGGCGGCCCGGACTACGCGACGAACCCCTTCAACCTGGCGACTCAGGGTCAGCGCCAGCCGGGCTCGACGTTCAAGCCCTTCACGCTCGCCGCGGCGCTCGAGTCGGGCATCTCCCCCGACTCCATCTGGAGCTCGCGGCCGAAGCAGTTCGTCGTGCCGCACAGCGGCGGGAGAGAGTATTTCGTCGTCAGAAACTACGGCAACGAGTACTCCGGCTCGAACACGCTCGCGGGCGCGACGACGGTGTCGGACAACTCCGTCTACGCCGAGGTCGGCATCAGAGTCGGCACGCACAAGATCGCGCGCGTCGCGCGCCGCCTCGGCATCCGCACGCCGATCTCGACGAATTACGCGATGATCCTCGGCGGCCTCAGAGACGGTGTGACGCCGCTCGATATGGCGCACGCCTACGAGACGTTCGCGACCGGCGGCAAGCGCATCTGGAACCCGAAGCTCGGCGCGCCCGACAGAGGCCCGATCGGCATCGACGCGGTGCGCGACGGCAGCGGCCACATGCTGCTCAGCAACCCGCGGACGCTCGTGCGCACCCAGGAGATCCCGGGCGGCGTCGCGAACGAGGTGACGCAGATCCTGACGACGGTCGTCGCCTACGGCACCGGCAAGGCGGCCCAGATCTCCGGCTTCGCGGCCGGCAAGACGGGCACGACCGAGAACTACGGCGACGCCTGGTTCGTCGGCTGGAACCACGACCTGACGGTCGCGATCTGGGTCGGCTATCCCGACAGACTCGTGCCGATGCTGACGCAGTACGACGGCGGCCCGGTCGCCGGCGGCACCTTCCCAGCGGTCCTGTGGCACGACTTCATGACGCAGGCGATGGCGATCCTCCAGCAGCGTGCCGCGATGGCGCAGGCGCTGCGCGACGGCCAGGACCCCGGGACGGTGACGACGCCCAGCACCGGCCTCGACTCGGGAGCGGGCGCCGGCGGCGGCTCGACCACCACCGGGCCGACGACGACGGGCCCCACCACCACGCCGGGCGGCGGCGGCACCGGAGGAGGCGGGACCGGCGGGGGCACCGGTGGCGGAGGTGGCGGGACCGCGACGCCCCCTGCCGGTGGCGGGAACACCGGCACCCCGACGCCGCCGGCCGGCGGTGGCGGGAACACCGGCACGCCGACACCGCCCGCCGGCGGCGGGGGCGCGAACGGCGGCGGCGCCGCCGCGCCGAGCGGCTGAGCTCAGGCGACGGGCCGCGGGCGGGAGACGTGGCCGCTGCCGGCGGCGCAGAAGCGCCACGGGAGCTCGACGGCCTTCGTGATCCCGACGCGCGTGCCCGCGACCAGCTCGACGTCGCGCCACGCGGCGGGGCGAGCGGCGATCGTGACCGGGCCGTCGCGCAGGTCGGTGTCGTTGCAGTCCAGCTCGATCGCGAGCGCCTGCGTGAGCTTGCCCGGCCCGGAGCAGAGCTGCTCGATCCGCGCGACGCCGCGCCGCTCCCGCATCAGCTCGATGCCGTCGAGCGGCTCGAGCGCCCGAATCAGGACCGCCGCGCCGACGCCCTCGGGCTCGCAGACGGCGTTCAGCAGCGCGTGGATGCCGTAGGAGCGATAGACGTAGGCGCGACCGGGCGGCCCGAACAGCGTTCTCGTGCGGGGGGTCACCCCGACGAACGCGTGACAGGCCGGCTCGCTGTCGTGGTAGGCCTCTGTCTCGACGATCACGCCGCTCGTGCCGGCGTGCGCGACGACGCAGCCGACGAGATCGCGTGCGACGTCGACGACCGGCCGGTCGTAGAAAGCGGCGGGGAGCGGCGCGAGCGAGCGTGGCGCGGGCGCGGCGGACACGCCGTCGAGGCTAGCCGAGCAGCGCGCGCGCCTGCGCGAGCTGCTCCTGCACGCGGCGCAGCGACGTGCCGCCCTCGGAGTCCTTCGACTCCAGCCAGCTCTCGCCGGCGAGGACACGGTAGTACTCCTCGTCGAGCAGGTCGGAGTGCTCGGCCAGCTCCTCGGGGCGCAGCTCGGTGAGCGTGCGGCCGCTGTCGACGGCGCGCTTGACGAGCGCGGCGACGACGCCGTGGCACTCGCGAAACGGCATCCCGCGGCGCACGAGCAGATCCGCGACGTCGGTCGCGGCCGGAAACTCGTCGGAGGCGGCCTGCGCCATCCGCTCGCGGTCGAAGGCGATCCCCTCGATCATGCCGGCCGCGGCGGCGAGGCACAGCTCGAGCGTGTCGACCGCGTCGAACAGGTGCTCCTTGTCCTCCTGCATGTCCTTGTTGTAGGTCAGCGGGAGCGCGTGCATGACGCCCTGAAGCGCGACGAAGTGGCCGACGATGCGCGGCGCCTTCGCGCGCAGCAGCTCGGCCGCGTCGGGGTTCTTCTTCTGCGGCATGATCGAGGAGCCCGACGCCCACGCGTCGGACACCTCGGCGAAGCCGAACTCGCTGCTGGACCACAGCACGATCTCGGCGCCGAGACGGCTCAGGTGGGTGCCGCAGGTGGCGGCCGCCGCGAGGTAGTCGAGCACGAAGTCGCGGTTGGAGACGGCGTCGATCGAGTTCTCGGCGACGCCGGCGAAGCCGAGGTCTCTGGCGACGGCCCGACGGTCGGTGACGAAGTTCACGCCCGCGAGCGCGCCGGCGCCGAGCGGCAGTCTGGCGGTGGCGGCCTCGACGGCGGCGAAGCGCTCGAGGTCGCGCGCGAGCATCCACACGTACGCGAGCAGGTGGTGGCTGAGGTAGACGGGCTGGGCGCGCTGCAGATGCGTGTAGCCGGGCATGCGCCAGTCGAGGTGGCGCTCGGCGGCGGAGATCAGCGCCTGCATCAGGCCGCGGATCCCGCTGGCCGCCGCCTGCGCGTGGGCGCGCGTGAACAGCGCCATGTCGGTCGCGACCTGGTCGTTGCGCGAGCGGGCGGTGTGGAGCTTGCCGCCGACCGGCCCGGCCAGCTCGATGATGCGCCGCTCGATCGCCATGTGGACGTCCTCGTCGTCCGGCAGGAACGGGAACGTCCCCTCGCCCAGCTCGTGCTCGACCGTGTCGAGCGCGGCGAGCAGCTCGTCGCGGTCGCCGTCACCGATGATCTGCTGCGCCGCCAGCATGCGCGCGTGCGCCCGCGACAGGTCGACGTCGTAGGGCCCGAGGCGCCAGTCGAAGCCGATCGAGGCGTTGAGCTGGCGGAAGACGGGGTGTTGCGGCTCGCTGAAGCGGGACATCCGGCGGCGGAGTCTACGAGCCGCGCGGGCCGGACAGGATCTCGCGCAGCTCCTGCGCGACGCGCGCGACCTGACCCTCGCTCATCGCAGGGAAGAACGGCAGCGCGATCGAGCGGGCGGCGACGTCCTCACAGACGGGGAACTCCCCCTCGCGATGGCCGAAGCGCTCGCGGTAGAAGCTCATCAGGTGGATCGCCGGAAGGTACGGCTTGCTCTGGATCCCGCGCTCGGCGAGTGCGCGCACGGTCGCGTCGCGATCCACGCCGTGCGGGAGCTGGACGACGAACACGAACCAGCCGCGCACGTTGCCGCCCGCGTCCGGACACGGGAGCGCGAGGTCCTCGACGCCCGCGAGCGCCTCGCGGTAGGTGGCCGCAACGCGCGCCCGGTCGGCGAGCATGCCGTCGAGCCGCTCGAGCTGCACGAGCCCGATCGCGGAGGCGATGTCGGTGAGGCGGTAGTTGAAGCCGAGGCGGTCGTGGTCGAGCCAGCCCATGTCGGGCGCGCGGCCCTGGTTGCGCTCGGAGTCGATCCGCACCTTCGTCGCACTGTCGCCGAGCGCGACCATGCCGCCCTCGCCGGTCGTCAGCTGCTTGTTCGCGTAGAAGCCGAAGACGGCCGGGTGCCCGCGCCCGCCGACGGGGACGCCGTCGGCGTGGACGGCACCGAGCGCCTCGCAGGCGTCCTCCACGATCGGCAGGCCGAGCCGCTCGAACGCCGGCAGGTCCGCCGGGTAGCCGAAGATGTGGACCGGGAGCAGGGCTTTCGTGCGCTCCGTGATCGCCGCCTGCGCAGCCACCGGATCGAGGTTCAGCGTCACCGGGTCGATGTCGGCGAAAACCGGCCTCGCCCGCTCGTAGAGGATCGAGTTCGCGGAGGCGACGAACGAGAACGGGCTCGTGACGACCTCGTCTCCCTCCTCCACGCCGACTGCCCGCAGCGCGAGGTGCAGGCCGGCGGTGCCGCTGGATACGGCGGAGGCGTGCGGCACGCCGAGCCGCTGCGCGAACGCCTGCTCGAAGGCCGGGACGCGCGGGCCGAGCGACAGGTGGCCGGAGCGCAGGACCTCGATGACGGCGACCTCCTCCTCGGGGCCGAGGACCGGCTGCGCGAGCGGGATCTGCGCGGTCGTTGTGCTCACGACGCGGCGCGGGTCGCGCCCCGCGTGCCGGGCTGGGTGCGACCAGGCTGGATCGCGTACTCGAGCGAGTCGACGAGCGCGTCCCAGGAGGCCTCGATGACATTCTCGGAGACGCCGATCGAGCCCCACACGTCGTGGCCGTCGGAGGCGTCGAGCAGCACGCGCGTGACGGCCTCGGTGCCCTTCGTCTCGTCGAGGATGCGGACCTTGAAGTTGACGAGGCCGGTGTCGCGCAGCTCGGGGTGGCTCTCGCCGATCGCGAAGCGCAGCGCGTTGTCGAGCGCGTGCACGGGGCCGTTGCCCTCCCCCGTGCGCACGTAGCGCTCGCCGTTGGCCCAGATCTTGATCGTCGCCTCCGTCTCGACCTTGCCGTCGGCGCGCTTCTCGACGATCACGCGCCACGACTCCAGGCGGAACAGCGGCTCGTACTCGCCCGACTCCTTGCGCAGCAGCAGCTCGAACGAGCCGTCGGCCGCCTCGAAGTGGTAGCCGCCGTGCTCCAGCTCCTTCACGCGTTCGATCACGTGGCGGGCGGCTTCGTCGTCGAATCTCAGGCCCGCCTGCTCGGCACGCGCGAGGACGGTTCCCTTGCCAGACAGCTCAGAGATCAGCAGCTCGCGGCTGTTGCCGACGAGCGCCGGGTCCATGTGCTCGAACGTCGTGGGGTCAGCGAGCACGCCGGCGACGTGCATGCCGCCACCGTGCGCGAACGCGTTCTTGCCGACGTATGGCTGGTTGGCGTTCGGGGTGCGGTTGAGCAGCTCGTCGAGGTAGTGCGCGGTCTCAGTCAGCAGCGCCAGGCGGTCGGCCGGCAGGCACTCGTGCCCGAGCTTGAGCTGCAGGTTGGGGACGATCGAGACGAGGTTCGCGTTGCCGCAGCGCTCGCCGTAGCCGTTCATCGTGCCCTGCACATGCGTCGCGCCGGCCGCGACGGCGGCGAGCGAGTTGGCGACGCCGCACTCGAGGTCGTTGTGGTTGTGGGTGCCGACCTGCACGCCGGTGTCGGCGAGGTGGGCAACGACGTCGGCGATCGTCTCGGCGATCTGGCCCGGCAGCGAGGCGCCGTTCGTGTCGCACGGGACGACCGTCTCGGCGCCCGCCTCCGCGGCCGCGCGCAGGCAGCGCAGCGCGTAGTCGCGGTCGTCGCGCCAGCCGTCGAGCGCGTGCTCGCCGTCGTAGACGACGCGCTTGCCCTGCGCGACGAGGAACGCGACCGACTCCTCGATCATGCGCAGGTTCTCGTCGCGGTCGACCTTGACGACCTTCTCGAGGTGCAGCGCCCAGGTCTTGCCGACGAGCGTCACGACCGGCGCGAAGCTGTCGGCCAGCACCCGCAGCGCGGGGTCCTCGTCGGCCTTCAGGTCGCGACGGCGCGTCATGCCGAACGCGGCGATCTCGGCCGTCGCGAATGTCTCGCGGGAGAGCAGCTCGAACAGCTCAAGCTCCTTCGGGTTCGAGGTCGGGAAGCCGGCCTCGATCAGGTGGATGCCGAGCTCGTCGAGGCGGTGCGCGACGCGCAGCTTCTCCTCGGCGGACAGCGACATGTTCTCCCCCTGCATGCCGTCGCGGAGGGTCGTGTCATAGAGCTGGATGGTCGTCATGGGGATCTGAGTCCTCTCGTTCGGAAGGGCGAATGCGGGCAGCGACGAGCGCGCGCGTCAGCGCGAGCCGGCCGCCCCGGTAATTCGCCCGCCGAACGAGATGCGGGGCATGACTAGGCGGCCGCCTTCGGGCTGGCGACCGGCACGACGTCGTTCCAGGCGGCGTAGCGCGGGTCGCGCCCGTAGAGGGCGTCCTCGAAGACGCGCTGCAGCTGCGTCGTCACCGGACCGCGCTTGCCGTCGCCGACCACGTGGTCGTCGATCTCGCGGATCGGCGTCAGCTCGGCGGCGGTGCCGGTCATGAAGACCTCGTCGGCGAGGTACATCTCGGCGCGCGCGATGTCGCGCTCGACGAGCTGGTAGCCCTCGTCGGCGGCGATCTGGATGACCGACTTGCGGTTGATCCCGTCGAGGATTCCGGCCGTCTGCGGCGGCGTGTAGACGACACCGTCGCGCACGATGTAGATGTTCTCGCCGGTACCCTCGGAGACGAAGCCGTGCTGGTCGAGCAGGATCCCCTCTTCGTAGCCGGCCTTGTGGCTCTCGATCTTCGCGAGCACGCTGTTCAGGTACTGGCCCGAGGCCTTCGAGTGCGGGATCAGCGAGTCGGCGCTGATGCGGCGCCAGCTCGTGACCTTCGCGCGCACGCCGTGCTCCTTCGCGTCCTCGCCGAGGTAGGCGCCCCACGGCCAGGCGGCGATCGCCACGTCGACGGGCGCGTCGAGCGGATTGATGCCCATCACGCCGGCGCCGCGGAAGGCGATCGGCCGGATGTAGCAGGACGGCAGGCCGTTCTGGGCGACGACGGAATGCACCGCGGCGCGCAACTCCTCGCGCGTGTACGGGATCGGCATGTAGTACAGCTCGGCCGACTTGTAGAGGCGGTCGAGATGCTCCTCGTGGCGGAAGATCGCCGTGCCACGGGTCGTCTCGTAGGCCCGCATGCCCTCGAACACACCCGTGCCGTAGTGCAGGCAGTGCGTCAATACGTGGACCTTCGCGTCCTCCCAGGCGACGAGCTCTCCGTTCATCCAGATGAGATCCGCTTGGTCCACGACGACTCCTAGAGGTTGTTCAGCACGGCCCGGGCGGCCTCGTCCGTGGAGGCGGAACCGCCGAGGTCGGCCGTGCGCAGGCCGTCGGCGAGCGCACGATCGACTGCCGATTCTACCGTTGCCGCCTCGGCTTCCAAGCCGAGACCGTGGCGCAGCATCAGTGCGGCCGACAGGAACATCGCCAGCGGGTTGGCGATCCCCTGCCCCGCGATGTCCGGCGCGGAGCCGTGGACGGGCTCGAACAGGCCGGGACCGTCGCCCCCGAGCGAGGCGCTCGGCAGCAGGCCGATCGAGCCGGTCAGCATCGCCGCCTCGTCGCTGAGGATGTCGCCGAACATGTTCTCGGTGACGATCACGTCGAAGTCGGCCGGGTTGGAGATCAGCTGCATCGCGGCGTTGTCGACGAGCACGTGCTCGAGCTCGACGTGCGGGAACTCCTCGGCGTGGACGCGCATGACGACCTCGCGCCACAGCCGCGAGGACTCGAGCACGTTCGCCTTGTCGACCGAGGTGACCTTGCGTCTGGCGGCCTGGAAGCCGGCGCGGGCGATCCGCTCGATCTCCTCGACGCTGTAGATGCAGGTGTCGTAGGCGGTGTCGCCCTCGCGGCCGCGTCTGCCGAAGTAGAGGCCGCCGGTCAGCTCGCGCATGACGAGCAGGTCGGTGCCCTCGATGATCTCGCGCTTGAGCGGGCTGGCGTCGTAGAGCGCCGGGACGGGCCGCACCGGCCGCAGGTTCGCGTACAGGCCGAGGCCCTTGCGCAGGCCGAGCAGGCCCTGCTCCGGGCGCGGCTTGGACGGGTCGGTCGTGTCCCACTTCGGTCCGCCGACCGCCGCCAGCAGGACTGCGTCCGCCTGCCTGCACGCGTCGAGCACGTGGTCGGTGAGGGCGGTGCCGTGGGCGTCGATCGAGATGCCGCCGAAGAGGTGCTCGTCGAAGGCGAAGTCGCCGAGCTTGTTCAGCAGCGCGACGGTCGGGGCGGTGATCTCCGGCCCGATCCCGTCGCCGGGGAGCAGTGCGATGGTGTGGGTCATCAGAGGGCGGTGGTGACGGGGCCGGTGCGCTCGCGCTCGGTCTCGTAGGCCTCGATCTCGACGGCGCTCTGCAGCGTCATCGCAATGTCGTCGAGCCCGTTGAGCAGGCGGTGGCGGATCTCCTGGTCGATCTCGAAGGCGTAGTCCTGCCCGCCCGCGCGCACGACCTGGTCGGTGAGGTCGACCTCGGCCTCGCCGGCCGCGGCGACCGCCTTGCACTGCTCCTCGGTGAGGACGACCGGCAGCAGCCCGATCTTGGTGCAGTTCGAGTAGAAGATGTCGGCGAAGCTCTCGGCCACGATCGCCTGGAAGCCGTAGTCCTGGAGGCCCCACGGGGCGTGCTCGCGGCTCGATCCGCAGCCGAAGTTCTTCCCCGTGACGAGGACCGGATGACGCGGCAGGTCCCAGCCGTCCTCCTTGGCCCAGTCGAAGAAGAGGAACTCGCCGAAGCCGGTCCGCTCGACCCGCTTGAGGAACTGCTTGGGCATGATCTGGTCGGTGTCGACGTCGTCGCGGTCGAGCACGCTGACCGGCCCGTGGATCTTGGTGACGTGGTCCATGTTCAGCTCCAGGTGCGGATGTCGACGAAGCGGCCCTCGATGGCGGCGGCGGCGGCCATCTGCGGGGAGACGAGGTGCGTGCGGCCGCCGCGGCCCTGGCGCCCCTCGAAGTTGCGGTTCGAGGTCGAGGCGCAGCGCTCGCCGGGCGCGAGCGTGTCCGGGTTCATGCCGAGGCACATCGAGCAGCCGGCGACGCGCCAGTCGAAGCCAGCAGCCTTGAAGACCTCGTCGAGGCCCTCGCGCTCGGCTTGGGCTCTGACCTGCTGCGAGCCCGGGACGACCATCGCGTTGACGCTGCTCGCGACCTTGCGGCCCTTGATCACCTCGGCCGCGGCGCGCAGATCCCCGATGCGGCTGTTCGTGCACGAGCCGATGAAGACGCGGTCGAGCTTGATCTCCTCGATCGGCGTGCCGGCCTTCAGGTCCATGTACTGCAGCGCGCGCTCGTGGCCCTCGGTCTGCGGCTCGGGCACCGCGTCGGTGACGGACGCGACCATGTCGGGCGCCGTCCCCCAGGTGACCTGCGGCGAGAGCGCGGCGGCGTCGACGACGACCTCCTTGTCGAAGCTGGCGCCCTCTTCCGTGCGCAGCGTGCGCCAGTGCGCGACGGCGTCCTCGAAGTCCTTGCCCTGCGGCGCCGCCTCGCGACCCTCGACGTACTCGAACGTGGTCTCGTCCGGCGCGACCATGCCCGCGCGCCCGCCGCCCTCGATCGTCATGTTGCAGATCGTCATGCGACCCTCCATCGAGAGCGCCTCGATCGCCGGACCGGCGTACTCGACCACGTAGCCGGTCGCGCCGGCGGTCGTGATCTGCCCGATCGTGCCGAGGATCAGGTCCTTCGCGGTCACGCCGAAGCCCAGCTCGCCCTCGTAGCGGATCAGCATCGTCTTCGGCCGGTTCTGCACGAGGCACTGCGTCGCGAGCACGTGCTCGACCTCGCTCGTGCCGATGCCGAACGCGAGCGCGCCGAAGGCGCCGTGCGTGGCGGTGTGAGAGTCGCCGCAGACGATCGTCATGCCGGGCTGCGTGACGCCCAGCTCCGGCCCGATCACGTGCACGATCCCCTGGCGGTCGGAGCCGAGCGAGTAGACCGGCACGCCGAACTCCGCGCAGTTGCGCTCGAGCGTCTCGACCTGGATGCGACTCAGCTCGTCCTTGATCAGCCTTGCGACGGGCGTGCCGTCGGTCGGCGTGTTGTGGTCGGCCGTGGCGAGCGTGCGATCGGGGCGGCGGACCTTGCGGCCCGCGAGCCGCAGGCCGTCGAACGCCTGAGCGCTCGTGACCTCGTGGACGAGGTGCAGGTCGACGTAGAGCAGGCCGGGGCCGACCTCGTGGGCGGCCCAGATCTTGTCGAACAGGGTGCTCGGCATGGTGGCTCCTAGATGGACTGGTGGGTCAGCTGCGTCGCAGGCCCGCGGAGACGACGCCCAGGAACGTCGCCTCGTCGGGCCCGGGATTCTCGAAGTGGTGGGGCAGATCGGCATCGAACGTCACGCAGTCGCCGATCGCCAGCTCGTGCGCGGCGCCATCGCAGTGCAGCACGACACGGCCGGACTCGACAAGCGTCGTCTCGCGGCTGCCTGGCTCGTGCATCGGCGGATCGCCGGGGCCGCCGGTCGCGGCGCCGGGCGCCAGCACGTGGCGCGACAGCTCGGCGCGCTGGCCGGGCAGCGGCGCGGTGAGGACCTCGTAGCGGTGGCCGGCGGGCGTGCCGTTCCTGCCCGTCCCCGTCGGCCCCTGGCGCCGCTCGGCAGCGCGCACGATCGTGACGGCGCCGTCCTCGTCCAGGCGAAGAAGCTGTGACAGGCGCAGATCGAGACCCGCCGCGATGCGCGTGGCGACCTGCAGCGTCGGACTCGTCTCCCCCCGCTCGACCTGCGAGAGCATCGGCGCGCTGACGCCGCAGCGCTCAGCGAGATCTCGCAGCGACAGGCCCATCGCCTCGCGCAGGGCGCGGATGCGGCCGCCGATCGCGGCGACAGAGGTGGCATCGACGTCACTCATGTACAAGCGTACGTTATCACGTACGGACGTATCGCACCGACGTCGCCCGGCTACCATCGGACGATGCAGCGACCCGACGTGCTCGTGCTCGGCGCCGGCGGCACGATCGGTGCCGCCTGGCTGGGCGGCGTGCTGGCGGGGATCGCGTCGGAGACGGGGATCGACTTCGCCGCGTGCGAGCACATCGTCGGCACGTCGGCCGGATCGATGGTGGCCGCCGACCTGCTGGCGGGCGTGGAGCCGCGCGCCCCCGGCGCACCCGGCGCGGCATCGAATGGGAGCGGCGACGGCTCGCTCCCGGCAGGCGCGGAGACGGACAGGGACGGAGCGACGCGCGGACGCGCGAGCCTGCTGGGTGCCAGCCTTGCAAGCGCGGCCGGCACCTCGCTCGCGCCGCTCGCGCTGTCGCTCGGGCGTGCGCCCGGCGCACTCGTACGGGCGGCGGCGCTCTCGCGCATCGACGCGTCGCGCGGCTCGCTCGACGACCTCGCCGCGCGGATCGCCGGCCACGGCCTGCGCTTCGACGGCCGCCTGCGCATCGCATGCGTCGCCCGCGCACGCGGCCGGCGCGTCGTGTTCGGCGCTCCGGGCGCGCCGGCGGCGACCGTCGCCGAAGCGGTGCACGCATCCTGCAGCATCCCGGGCGTCTACCCTCCCGTCCGCATCGGCGAGGACGAGTACGTCGACGGCGCAGTCTGGAGCCCGACGAACATGGACGCTGCCCCCGCCCTGCGCGACACCCACGTCCTCTGCCTCGCCCCGATGGCCGCCCAGCTCGGCGCGCGTGAGCGCCACCCAGCCGTCCGGGCCGCCACCACCGCCGCGATCCGCCTGGAGACGCTGGAGCTGCGCCGGCGTGGCGCGGTCGTGACCGTCGTCATCCCCGAGCCGGCGCCGCCTGACGAGCACGCGCGGGTCAGCGGCTACCGGCAGGGAGTTGCGCTGGCTGTAGGGTCGTAGGACCGCATCAACATTCATCGTGTGTTGCGAGGGCCGAGAGGCGAACGTATGATCGGCTAGCCAGTCGGTTAGAAGGTGCCCTGGGCGGGCACGGAGCTGACCTCCCGCCCGGAGCGTTGTGGTGGTTTGTCCCTGCAGTCGCTGCTGCTACCTCGCCAGGCGGTCGATGACCACCATTGCGAGGAGCAGTGCGACTGCGAGGACGGCTACAGCTGCAGCCAAGCGGTTCTCCCTTCGCTCGTGGAGCTGACAGTCAGCTCCGTACTGACAGCTCGGAAGGGAGAGCGCGACCACCACACCCGCATCTTCGGGCGGGTGGCCGCGACAGCGCTACACGCAGATGTGCCAATTCAGCGGCGAATCTGCGACAACTTTCAGGGCGTCGAGATGCGCGACTTGCTGGCGGCCTCGGCGGTGAGGTCGGCCGCCTGGTCGGCGACCGAGCGGCGGCGGACCGCGTTCGAGAGCGCGCGCACGTAGGCGCGACCGGCGGCCTCGATGATGTCGGTCGAGACGCCCTGGCCGGCGCCGGTGACGCCGCCCAGCTCGAGCACGACGGAGGTCTCGCCGAGCGCGTCCTGGCCGCCGGTGACCGCGTCGACGCGGAACTCGCGCAGCCTCGCGTCGACCCCGGTCGCGGCGTTGATCGCGTGGAAGATCGCGTCGACCGGGCCGTCGCCGGTGAACGAGCCGGTCGCCTCGCCGCCGTCGGGCAGCGTGACGCCGACGGTCGCGTGCGGCGGGCGTCTCGACGACGCCTCGACCTCGAACCACTCCAGCGCGTACGCCGGGATCTCCTCGCGCAGCTCGTCGGTCACGAGCGCCTCGAGATCCATCGCGGTGACCTGCTTCTTCTTGTCCGCGATCTGCTTGAAGCGCTTGAAGGCGGTGTTCAGGACCTGTCCGTCGACCTCGATCCCCAGCTCGCTCAGCGCCTGTCTCAGGGCGTGCCGGCCGGAGTGCTTGCCGAGCACGATCGAGTTGGCGTCCAGGCCCACGGTCGTCGCGTCCATGATCTCGAACGTCGTGCGCTCCTTCAGCACGCCGTCCTGATGGATGCCGGACTCGTGTGCGAACGCGTTGCGCCCGACGATCGCCTTGTTCGGCTGCACGACGTAGCCGGTCAGCCGCGAGACGAGCCGCGACGTGCGCGCCAGCTCCTGCGTGACGACACCGGTGCGGACGCCGACGTCGGCTCTGCGCGTATGCAGCAGCATCACGATCTCCTCGAGCGACGCGTTACCGGCGCGCTCGCCGATCCCGTTGATCGCGCACTCGACCTGCCGCGCGCCGACCTGCACGCCGGCGAACGAGTTGGCGACCGCGAGGCCGAGGTCGTCGTGGCAGTGGACGCTCAGCACGACGTCCTTCAACCCCGGCGCCAGCTCGTAGAGGCGCGTCAGGTACGCCTTGAACTCGTCGGGCATCGTGTAGCCGACGGTGTCGGGGATGTTGATCGTCGTGGCACCCTCGTCGATCGCGATCTGCACGACCTCCGCGGTGAACGCCACGTCAGCGCGCGTCGCGTCCATCGGCGAGAACTCGACGTCCTCGACGTACTGCTTCGCATGCGCCACGCCGGCGCGCGTCAGCCCCTTGACGTCCTCGCGCGTCGCGCGCATCTGGTGCTCGATGTGGATGTCGGAGGTCGAGACGAACGTGTGGATGCGAGGTCGCTCGGCGTCCTTGACGGCGTTCCATGCGGCGTCGATGTCGCCCGGGTGGATGCGGGCGAGCCCGGCGATCACCGGCCCTTGGACCTCGCGCGCGATCGCCTGGACGGCCTCGAAGTCGCCCGGCGAGGCGATCGGAAAGCCGGCCTCGACGATGTCGACGCCGAGGCGCGCGAGCTGGTGGGCGATCTCCAGCTTCTCGCTCGTGTTGAGCGAGATGCCGGGCGACTGCTCGCCGTCGCGCAGCGTCGTGTCGAAGACCAGTACTCGGTTGGGGTCCTGCTCGCTGGAAGTCATGTCGTCGTCACCTCTGGTGGCTCGTGCTTCGCTTCTTCTCGGTCGGTTTGCGGCTACCTGCGGCCGCCACGCGCTATTCCCCCCGAGGGGGGAGGAGAAGAAGTCGAAGGGAGAGCCGGCGCGACATGAACCCGGTCAGCGTACCAGGCCTACCAGTTGCGGCCCTCGAATCGCAGCGGCGCGTGCTCGACCGGCACCTCGAGGATCCCGGGGGTCGCGACCTCGGTGTACGGCTTGCGCCGGAAGAAGTCGCGGTACGGGACCATCGCGACGAACATCATCAGGACGCCGAGCAGCAGGCCGCCGATGCCGATGAAGATCGGCACCTCGATCCCGAGGATCGGCTTCGCGTAGTTGATCGTTTCGCCGCTGGAGTCCAGGTGCTGCGAGTAGTGCGTGAAGGCCTTGATGAAGATGCCGAACAGCATCAGCCCGCCGAGCAGCGGCACGACGCCGACGAGGAAGAAGTTGCGCGCACTCTTGAAGATCTCGCGACGGTAGTAGACGACGCACGCAATCCCGGTGAAGCCGTAGTAGAAGCAGATCCCGAAGCCGAGCGCGGTGATCGAGTCGCCGAGCACGCTCTGCGCCGGATTGAACGCCATCACGCCGACGGTCCAGATGACCGACACGACGCCCATCACGATCGTCGAGACGCTCGGCGTCAGGTTCTTCGGGTGGATCGTCGCGAACGCCTTCGGGATCGCGCCCTTGCGCGCCATCGACAGCGACGTGCGCGCCGTCGGCAGGATCGTCGTCTGCGTCGAGGCCGACGCGGACGTGAGCACCGCGAGGATCAGGACCTTGTCCCACGGCGAGCCGAAGACGTGCGTCCCGAGCACGCTCAGCACGTCGTTGGGGTTGTCGGTCAGCAGCTTCGTGCCGCCGTACGCCTGCGCGGCGGCCGAGACGACGACGTAGATGAGCAGCAGGAGGATCGTCGACATGACGGCCGCGCGGCCCGGCCCCTCGTTGCTGTCCTCGGACTCCTCGTTGACGGTCACGCCCGAGTCCCAGCCCCAGTAGATGAAGACGCCGAGCAGGACGCCGTCGACGAGCGCGCCCCAGCTGAGCGCGAACGGGTTGAACCACGACAGCTGCGGCGTGATCGAGCCGGCCGGGCTGCTGCCGTAGACCTTCGCGAGCGCCACGACGGCGAAGACGGCGAGGGTCACGATCTCCAGGGTGAGCAGGATCTGCTGGATGCGCGCGGACAGCTCGATCCCGCGCCAGCAGATCCACGTCATCAGCGCGATCCACACGACCGCGGCGATGATCTGCGCCAGGTTGGAGTTCGCCGCCGAGTCCCAGCCGAAGAGCAGGAACGTGTAGCGCCCGGCGATCTGGGCGAGCGTTGCCATCACGATCACGTCGGTCACGATGATCGCCCAGCCGTTGAGCCAGCCGAGGTGCGAGCCCATCGCCCGCCCGACCCACGAGAAGGTCGTGCCGGCGTCCGGGTCGGCGCGGTTGAGGTACTTGTACGCCGCGGCGACGAACAGCATCGGCACGAACGAGACGAGCAGGACGGCCGGCGCGTGCACGCCGACGCCGCTGACGGCGACCACGAATCCGAGCGTGGCGGCCAGCGAATACGCCGGCGCCGTCGAGGCGACGCCGATCACGAGGTTCGACAGGTAGCCGATCGCGTCCTTCTTCAGACCGCCGGGCTCGCCTGCCGCGGGGTGGGACAACGCCGCGCTCTCCACCAGTGCCTCCTCGTCCGAATGGGCTTACGACATTGTGGCACCCGTAGCAAAGACGCAAACAGCGTGAGTGCGCCCATTCCGGCGCGAATCAGCCGGATCGGCACGCCGATCTGTACAACGTGGCGCGACGGCGACAGGCGCGTCAGAGCGTGACGGCGTGGCCGGCGACGAAGCCGTCGCCGGCGACGATCGCGTCGATCACCGTCTGCGGGACCGGTGCGTCGGACGTGATCGCCATCACGGCGTTCGCGTCGTCGCCGTCGGCGGCGTGCTCGTCCGGCTCGCGCCCGACCGCCGCCGAGACGATGTTGAGCCCGTGCTCGCCGAACGCCGAGCCGACGCGGCCGATCATCCCCGGCACGTCGCGGTAGCGGAACAGCGCGAGGTTGTCCTCGATCTGCACGTCGAAGCGCTGCCCCCACGCCTCCAGCAGATGCGGGCGGTTGCGACGCCCGAACGTCGTGCCGACGACGCGCGAGCGCGCCTCGCCGCTGACGATCGTGACGCGCACGAGGTCGGTGAAGTCGCGCGCGGCCGTGCGCTTCGTCTCGGCGACCTCGATGCCGCGCTCGTCGGCGAGGCCGGGCGCGTTGACGGCGTTGACCTCCTCCTCGACGTGCCCGGTGAGCACGCCCATCAGCACCGCGACCGACAGCAGGCGCGTGTCGCGCTCACCGATGCGGCCGAGGAACTCGACCTCGACGCGGTCGATCGAGGAGCCGTCCGCGAGCGACACGGCGAGGCGGCCGAGCTGGCGGCAGAGCGGCACGAACGGGCCGAGCACCTCCATGTCGGCCGGCGAGATCGCCGGGATGTTGACGGCAGTGGTGACGACGCCGCCCGGCGTGAGCGCGGCGATGATCTGCTCGGCCGTCTGGCTGCCGGCGCGGTCCTGCGCCTCGGTCGTCGAGGCGCCGAGGTGCGGCGTCACGACGACGTTGTCGTAGCCGTCGAACAGCGGGTAGTCGGTGATCGGCTCCGACGGGAAGACGTCGAGCGCGGCGCCGGCGACCTTGCCGGAGTCGAGCGCGTCCTTGAGGGCGGCGTCGTCGACCAGCTCGCCGCGGGCGCAGTTGACGATCCGCACGCCGTCCTTCATCTGGGCGAAGGCGGCGGCATCGAGGAAGCCGCGCGTCTCGGCGGTCACCGGCAGGTGGATCGTGACGAAGTCGGCCTTCGCGTAGACCTCCGCGGGGCTCTCGGCCTTCTCGGCGCCCAGCTCGCGGTAGCGGTCTGCCGACACGTACGGGTCGTACGCGACGACGTACATGCCGAAGCCGCGCGCGCGCTGCGCGACGAGCTGGCCGATGCGGCCGAAGCCGACGATCCCGAGCGTCTTCTCGTAGACCTCGATGCCGTTGAACTTCGAGCGCTCCCACTTGTGGGCGGTCAGCGAGGCGTGCGCCTGCGGGATCTTGCGCGCGAGCGACAGCATCAGCGCCATCGTGTGCTCGGCCGCCGTCACGACGTTCGACTGCGGCGCGTTGACGACGATGATGCCGCGCTTCGTGGCGGCCGTGACGTCGACGTTGTTGACACCGACGCCGGCGCGGCCGATGACCTTCAGCTTGGAGCCGAGCTCGATCAGCTCCTCGGTCATCTTGGTGGCCGAGCGGATCAGGATCCCCTCGTACTCGGGCAGCCGCTCGCGGAACTGCTCGTCGCTCCAGTCGGCGCCGAGATCGACGTCGAAGTGCTCGCGCAGAAGGTCGACGCCGGAGTCGGCGATCTGCTCCTTGACGAGGATGCGCGGGCGGTCGCTCACGCTGCGGAGGCCGCCGGCACGCCGGCCTCGAGGAACACGCGCTGCGCGGCGCCGACGCCGGCGCCCTGCTCGACCGGGTGGCCGAGCTGCGCGAGCGTCATCTCCAGGCCCGACAGCGACGTGAGGATGTCGAAGCCGCCGAAGTAGCCGCAGTGGGCGATCCGCAGGATCTTGCCGGCGAGCTGCGACTGGCCGCCGTTCGCGGTGATGCCGTAGCTGTCGCGCAGGATCTTCGGGACCTTCTTGCCGTCGATCGAGTCGGGCAGCGAGAGCGCGGTTACGACGTTCGAGCGCTCGTCGGGATCGCCGTAGAGCTCGAGCCCGAGCGCGGCGACGCCGGCGCGCGTGGCGCGGGCGAGCAGCGCGTGGCGCTCCCACACGTTCTCGATCCCCTCGTCCTCGATCATGCCGAGGGCGACGTCGAGCGCGGCGAGCAGCGTCACCGGCGGCGTGAAGGGGCTGTTCGGCGGGTCCTTGCGCTGCTGCTTGGCCGTCTCGACCCAGTCGAAGTAGTAGCGGCCGCCGGGCTTGGCGGCGGCGGCGTCGAGCGCGCGCTGCGAGACCGACGCGAACGCGAGGCCCGGCGGGATCATCAGCGCCTTCTGCGAGCCGGCGACGACGACGTCCACCCCCCACGCGTCCTGCTCGAGCTTGGCGGCGGCGAGGCCGGAGACGGCGTCGACGACGAGCAGGGCGTCCTTCTCGCGCACGACGGCGGCGATCGCCTCGACGTCGTGGACGATGCCGGTCGACGTCTCGGAGAGTGTCGCGAAGACGACCTCGATGCCCGGGTTCGCGTCCAGCAGGCGGCCGATCTCCTGCGGGTCGAGGCGCTCGCCCCAGCCCGGCTCGTACTTGACGAGGTCGGCGCCGTAGGCCTCGCACAGCTCGATCCAGCGCTCGCCGAACTTGCCGGCCGCGCAGGCGAGCGCCTTCGTGCCGGGGCGGACGAGGTTGGCGACGGCGGAGTCCATCGCGCCGGAGCCGCTGGAGGCGAACGTCAGCACGTCGTTCTGCGTGCGGAAGACCTGCGGCAGGCGCTCCAGCACGCGGGCGTACAGCTCGACGCCGGCCGGCGCGCGGTGGTAGAGCACAGGCTCGGCCATGACCGACAGCACGCGCGGCGGCACCGGCGTCGGCCCGGCGGTCATCAGGTACTGCTTGGTGAAGGGATTGATCGTCATGGCGGCGTGGGCAAGGGTAGCGAGTCGGAGGCTCAGCCTTCGCTGAAGCCCGCGTCGTCAATCCACGACATCATCGAGCGCAGCTTCTTGCCCTCGACCTCGACCTGGTGGCCGGCCTGCTCGGCGCGCATGCGGTTGAAGTTCTCCTGGCCGGCGCGGACCTCGGCGATCCACTCGCGCGCGAACTCGCCCGACTGGATCTCCTTCAGAACGTCCCTCATCGCCTGGCGCGACTCGTCGCCGATGATGCGTCTGCCGCGCGTGATGTCGCCGTACTCGGCCGTGTTGGAGATCGAGTAGCGCATGCCCGCGATCCCCTTCTCGTACATCAGGTCGACGATCAGCTTCAGCTCGTGCAGGACCTCGAAGTAGGCGAGGCGCGGGTCGTAGCCGGCCTCGACGAGTGTCTCGTAGCCGGCGCGCACGAGCTCGGACGTGCCGCCGCAGAGGACCGCCTGCTCGCCGAACAGGTCGGTCTCGGTCTCGTCCTTGAAGGTCGTCTCGATCACGCCGCCGCGCGTGCAGCCGATGCCCTTGGCATAGGCGAGCGCGAGCGCTCTGGCGTTGCCGGTCGCGTCCTGGTGGATGGCGATCAGGCCCGGCACGCCGCTGCCCTCGGTGTACTGGCGGCGCACGAGGTGGCCGGGGCCCTTCGGCGCGACGAGCGCGACGTCGACGTCGGCGGGCGGCTCGACCTCGCCGTAGTGGATCGAGAAGCCGTGGCCGAACAGCAGCAGGTTGCCGGGCGCGATCCCGTCGCGGACCTCGGCCCACACGTCGCGGTGCAGCTCGTCGGGGACGAGCAGCATGACGACGTCGCCGCGACTCGCGGCCTCGACCGGCTCGAGCACCTCGAGCCCTCTCGAGCGCGCGATCTCGACGCTCTTGGAGCTCGGACGGAGGCCTACGACGACGTTCACGCCGGAGTCCTTGAGGTTCAGCGCGTGGGCGTGGCCCTGCGAGCCGAATCCGATGATGGCGACGGTCTTGCCGTCGAGGAGCGTGAGGTCTGCGTCGTCGTCGTAGAACATGGCGCGGCAGGGTACCGGAAGCGGCGCCCTCGGCCCGTTGCGACCAGGTGAAGCGGCGCCCCGGCGCCGTCGCTTGCGGCAAACTGGCTGCATGGCCAGTCCTGCGACCGACGACGGCTACTTCCCGCGCTCGACGTCGGTGCTGCGGCGCGTCCACGAGGAGCGCCTGGTCGGCCTCTTCTTCGGCCAGCGAGCCCTGGCGATCGGGGCGCTGCAGCCGGTCAACTACACCGGCACGAGCCAGTCGACCGGCGGGCGCGAGCGGCCGTTCCGGCGACTCGTGCGCACCGCGAACGACTTCGAGGCGATCTTCTTCGGCACGCGCGCGGAGGCCGACCGCGTGTTGGCAAAGGTCCACAAGCTGCACCAGCGGGTGCGCGGCGAGCTGACGGAGGACGCAGGACCCTTCCCCGCCGGGACGCCCTACTCGGCGTTCGACCCCGAGCTGATGCTGTGGACGGTGGCGGTGACGGCCGAGTCGGCGCTCTACTTCTACGAGCTGTTCGTGCGCCCGCTGAGCGCCGGCGAGCGCGACGCGTTCTGGCAGGACTACATCCGCTTCGGCGAGCTGTTCGGGATGCCGCGCGCGGTCGCGCCGCCGACGTACGCCGCGTTCCGCGCGTGGTGGGACGCGAAGCTCGCGAGCGACGAGATGCACCTGACGGACGAGGCGCGCAGAACCGGCCGCTTCGTGGCGCTGAAGATCCCGATGCCGGGGGCCAACCAGCCCGCCAAGCGATTGCACGACCTCGTGATGCTCGGCTCGTTCCCGCCGCACGTGCGCGAGCTGTACGGGCTGTCGTGGTCCGACGCGCAGGCGCGCGCGTTCCCGCTCGCCGTCGCGACGCTGCGCGGCCTGCGCGCGCTCGCGCCGGCGTCCGTGCGCACCGGCAGCTGCGCGCGCAGCTTCGCGCTCGTGGAGGCGACCGAGCGGGACCGCCTCAGGCGCGGTAAGCCGACGCCGCAGCTCCCGCCGCTGCCGGACTCCTCGCGCGGCCGGGCTCAGGCGCTCGCGGCGGCGACGAGCGCCACGGCGGGCAGCGCCAGCGCCCCGCCGGCATCCGCGAACGGTGCGGTGGCGTCGGCGATCCGCTCGTCGAGATCCGCGCGCTGACGCGCGTTGAGCGGCCTGACGACGTCGGCGAACGGCGGCGACAGGTCGCAGGTGGCGGCGACGAAGTCCTCGACGCCGTCGTAGGGCATCGTCAGCGGCAGCTCCTCGACGACGGCCTCCCCGAAGCCGGCGTCCTCCAGCAGCGCGCGCAGCGCGGCCGGGTCGGCGAGGTCGAACATCGTCGGGCCGGCTCCCAGCTCGAAGCCGTCGACGAGGCCGGCGTCGACCAGCGCGCGGCGCGGGAGCGATGCGAAGAGGTTGCGCTCCGGCGCACTCCAGGCTGCCAGCGCGAGCCGCCCGCCCGGCCGCAGCACGCGGCGCGTCTCGCGCAGGGCGGCGCCCTTGTCGAGCGCGAACATGTAGCCCCAGCGGCAGATCGCCTTGTCGACGCTCGCGGCCGCCAGGTCGATCCACTCCAGCTCCAGCGCCTTGAACTCGACGTTGGTCACGCCGCGCTGCTGCGCCCGCTCTCTCGCGTGGCCGAGCATCGCCTCGGCGCCGTCGCTGCAGATCAGCGTTCCACCGCCGGGCGCGATCAGCTCGGCGGCGAGGAAGCCGGTCTCCCCCACGCCCGCCGCCAGCTCCAGCACGCGCTCGCCCGGCTGCGGCTCGATCGCCTCCACCAGCCACTGCGAGACCGGCATCGCCGCCACCTGGAAGCGCTCGTTGCGCGTGCGCCAGCCGTCGGCGGCGCGCTCCCAGCGCTCGCGCACGGCGGCGCGCAGCTCGTCGGGGTCCTCGGTGCTCTGGTCGGTGTCGGACGTCATCCGGAGGTGGGGTCGTGGGACAGCTCGCGGCGCAGCAGCTTGCCGGAGGCCGTGCGCGGCAGCGTAGCCGCGAACGCGATCTGCTTGGGCACCTTGTAGCGGGCGAGCTGGGAGGCGACGTGCGCGCGCAGCTCCTCCGCCTCGGCGTGACTGCCGTCGTACAGCACGACGGTCGCGACGACCGCCTCCCCCCACTGCGGGTCGGGCCGCCCGTGCACGCCGGCGTCGGCGACCGCGGGGTGCGCCAGCAGCGCCGCCTCGACCTCCGCCGGGGCGACGTTCTCGCCGCCGGTGACGATCGTGTCGGCCTTGCGGCCGGTGACTGTGAGGCGCCCCTGCGCGTCGAGCGCGCCGAGGTCGCCCGTGCGCAACCAGCCGTCGAGGCCTGCCACGCCGGGGGCCACGGTCGGGCCGGCGACGAGGATCTCGCCGTCATCGGCGATCTCGATGCGCTGACCGATCAGCGGACGCCCGGCCGTCTCCGGCTGCCCCGGCAGCGAGGTCGCGACCTGCGAGCAGGCTTCCGTCATCCCGTAGGTCTGCGCGACGGGGATGCCCGCCTCCTGCGCCTGCGCGGCGAGCACGGGCGCCAGTGGACCGCCGCCGATCAGCGCGACGCGCAGCGGGTTCGGGGCCTTGAGACCGGCGTCGAGCAGGCGCTCGAGCGTCGTCGGCACGAGCGAGGCGAGCGTGACGCGGTCGCGCTCGATCGCCTCGATCGCCACCTCCGTGTCGAAGCGCTCGTGCAGCACGACGGTCGTGCCGTAGATCGCGCTGCGCAACAGGATCGACAGCCCGCCGACGTGGCTGAGCGGCAGCGTGCAGAGCCAGCGGTCCTGCGGGTCGAGGCCGAGCGCGAGCGCGGAGCCGAGCGCGTTCCACAGCCAGTTGCCGACCGTGAGCGCGACCGGCTTGGGCGCGGCCGTCGTGCCGGAGGTGTGGACGATCGTGGCGGGGGCGTCGGGGTCGAGGCGGTCGGGGAGCTGGGCGTCCGGCTGGGTCGTGCGGTGGAGCGGCTCGCGAACGACCGTCTTGGCTTGGTGCGTCCGCTGCGCCTGCTCCTCGGCTGTCAACCGCAGGTCGATCGGCACGACCGCGGCACCGAGCATCAGCGTGGCATGGAGGGCAGCGAGGAAGGGCAGGCCGGACGGCAGCTGCAAGGCCACTTGGTCTCCCCCCTCGATGCCCATGGCTTGAAGGACCGCGGCGGCGTCGAGGACCTGGGCATGCAGCTCGGCGTACGTGGTCGGCGAGCCATGGACGTCGATCAGCGCCGGGTGCTCCGGTCTCAGCGCGGCGGCGCGCGGGAGCCAGGGATCGAGGTCCATGCCCGTTGAAGGCTACGCGCCTGCCGGCGAGGCGCGAAGTTCGCCCCCTCGGGCCCGGCCGGCGTTTAGGGTTCGGGCCCCCCGACGTGAGGAGCACTGCTGACGTGAGCGTTACGTGGACGCCTGCCGGCGAGTATGAGGACATCCGCTACGAGCTGAGCGGCGACGGGATCGCGAAGATCACGATCGACCGGCCGGAGGTGCGCAATGCGTTCCGCCCGGAGACCGTGATCGAGCTCATGGACGCGTTCGAGCGGGCGCGGGAGGACACCTCCGTGGGCGTCGTGATCCTGACGGGCGAGGGGCCGCTGGCGTTCTGCTCGGGCGGGGACCAGCGCGTGCGCGGCGAGTCGGGCTACAGAGTCGGCGGCACGGCAAGAGTGGGGCGCTTCCACGTCACCGATCTGCACGTCCAGATCCGCCGGCTGCCGAAGCCGGTGGTCGCGATGGTCGCGGGCTACGCGATCGGCGGCGGGCACGTGCTGCAGGTCGTCTGCGACCTCACGATCGCGGCCGACAACGCGCGCTTCGGGCAGACCGGGCCGAGAGTCGGCTCGTGGGACGGCGGCTTCGGCACCTCCGTGCTGCGCGACCTCGTGGGCACCAAGAAGGCCAAGGAGATCTGGCTGCTGTGCCGCCAGTACGACGCTGACCAGGCGCTCGACATGGGGCTCGTGAACGCCGTCGTCCCCCTCGATGCCCTGGAGGCCACGACCGTCGAGTGGTGCCGCGAGATGCTCGCCCTCTCCCCCTTCGCGCTGCGGCTCGTGAAGTCGAGCTTCAACGCGCAGGAGGACGGCTACGCCGGGATCCAGCAGCTCGCCCACGACACGAACCTGCTGCTCTACGGCAGCGAGGAGGCGACCGAGGGGCGGACGGCCTTCCTCGAGAAGCGCGCGCCCGACTTCTCGCGCTTCCCCCGGCGGCCGTAGGCTCTCCGACATGAGCACGGGAACCGCCGCCCCCAGCGTGACGCGCATCTGGCTGATGGCCGCGCGGCCCAAGACGCTTCCGGTCGGGCTCGCGCCGGTGCTCGTGGGAACCGCGCTCGCGGACACCGCGGGGGTGTTTCATCCGCTGCGCTTCTTCGCGGCGCTGTTGGGGGCGCTGTTCATCCAGGTCGGCGCGAACCTCTCCAACGACTACTCCGACGCGCGCCGCGGCGCCGACACGGAGGACCGGCTCGGGCCGGTGCGCGTGACGGCCGGCGGGCTCGTGCCGCCGCGTCAGGTGCTGATAGCGACGTACGTGACGTTCGGCCTGGCGATCCTCTGCGGCGTGTACCTGGTGGCCGTCGCCGGCTGGCAGCTGCTGCTCGTCGGCGCCGCCTCGATCGTCGCCGGGGTCCTCTACACCGGCGGCCCGCGGCCGTACGGCTACGAGGGGCTCGGCGAGCTGTTCGTGTTCCTGTTCTTCGGGATCGTCGCCGTCGCCGGCTCGTTCTTCGTGCAGACCGAGCGGCTCGTGTGGGAGGCGTTCGCGCTCGCGGTGCCGGTCGGGCTGCTGGCCTCGGCGGTGCTCGTCGTCAACAACGTGCGCGACCTCGACACCGACAGACGCGCCGGCAAGCGCACGCTGGCGGTGCGGCTCGGGCGCGAGCGCACGCGGAACCTCTACGCCGTGATGGTCTACGGAGCGTTCCTGCTGGCCCCCGTCACGTGGATCTTCGGCCCGCTGAAGGCGTGGATGCTGCTCCCCCTCCTGGCCATCCCGCTGGCGGCGCCGGTCGTGCGCACGGTCAGAACGCGCACCGACGGGCCCTCGCTGAACGAGGCGCTCGCCAGCAGCGGAAGACTCGAGCTCGTCTACTGCGTCCTGCTCTGCGCCGGCATCCTGCTGAGCTGAGCTGAACGCGGGGAACGGGAGCGGCGTGCGGCTCGAGATCGCTCCCCGGCGCCTGCGCCTGCGGACCCCGCTCGCGACGGCCCATGGGACGGTCACCGAGCGCGAGCTGCTCGACGTGCTGATCCTCGGGGCGGACGGCGTCGCCGGCGCCGGCGAGGCCGCTCCCCTCCCCTCCTACGACGGCGTCTCGCTCGACGACGTGCGGGCGGCGCTGGAGGACTGCCGTCCGGTCGTCCACGGCGCAGAGGGTCTGCCGCGCGCGATGGTGCTCGACGCCTGCCGCAAGGCGGCGGTGCTCCCGCAGGCGGTGGCGGCGATCGACCTCGCGCTGTGGGACCTCGAGGGCCGGCGCGCCGCCGCGCCGGTGTGGCGGCTGCTGGGCGCGCACGGGCGGGTGGAATCGGGTCCCCCGCCGGTGGCCGTCAACGCGCTGCTGAGCGCCGAGGACCGCGCCGGAGCGGCGGCGGAGGCGGCCGCCGCGGTCGCGGCCGGCTTCGCCTGCGTGAAGGCGAAGGTGGGGATCGGCGACGACGCCGGCCGCCTGGCGGCGATCCGCGCGGCGATCGGCCCGGACGTCGCGCTGCGGATCGACGCGAACGGCGCGTGGAGCGTCGAGGAGGCCGCGGCGAACCTGCGTGCGCTGGCGCCGACGGACATCGAGCTGTGCGAGGAACCGGTCCACGGCGTGGCCGAGCTGCGCGCCGTCGCGGAGGCGGCGGACGTGGCAGTCGCGATGGACGAGACGGCGATCGCGCCGGGCGCGCTCGCGAGCGGGGCGGCGCCGATCGTGTGCCTGAAGCTGAGCCGCTGCGGCGGGATCACAGGGCTGCTGGAGGCGGCCGAGACGGTCCGCGCTTCCGGCAGCGAGGTCTACCTCGCCTCGACGCTCGACGGGCCGCTCGGGATCGCCGGCGCCCTGCATGCTGCCGCCGTGCTGCGGCCGGCGCGGCCGTGCGGGCTGGCGACGCTCGACGCGTTCGCCGACCTTAGCGTCGACCCGGCGCTGACGGTCGATCGTGGTTTCATGCGCGTGCCGGACGGCCCCGGGCTGGGCGTGCGGGCGTGACGAGCGACGACGAGCGAGGGAGAACCATGAGCGACGAGCGACCGAACATCTATGGCGATGCATGGCAGCGGACGGTCGACCACGGCGCGTTCGGCGTGCGCGGGACGCGCGTCGGCGCGATGGCGGGGATGCAGGAGGCCGGGATGACGGTCTACGAGCTGGATCCCGGCAAGCGCAACATGCCCTACCACGCGCACCACGGCATCGAGGAGACGGTCGTCGTGCTGCGCGGCACGCCGACGCTGCGCACGCCCGAGGGCGAGCGCGAGCTGGCCGAGGGCGAGGTCGTCGTCTGCCCGCGCGGGCGGGCCGGCGCGCACCAGCTGATCAACCGCTCGCAGTCCGTCGCGCGCTTCCTGATGCTCAGCTCGAAGGCGCCCGCCGACCTGATCGAGTACCCCGACAGCGGCAAGATCTCCGCGCAGGCGGGCGCGTGGGGCACGCCCGACGCGGTCGCCTACACGCTGGCGAGCGAGCCGCAGCTCGACTACTTCGCGGGCGAGCCCGACTGAGCGGCGGCCGCCGGCTGGGCGGCCGCGGCCGCCGCGTCGCGCTCGGCGAACCAGCCGTGGCCCTCGACGCTGACCTGCGGCATGCGGCGGTCCAGCCAGCGCGGGAGCCACCAGGCGGAGCGGCCCATCAGCGCCATCGTCGCCGGCACCAGCAGGCAGCGCACGAGCGTCGCGTCGATGATCACCGCGACCGACAGCCCGACGCCGAACTGCTTGATCGTCGGGTCGCCGTTGAGGATGAAGCTTGCGAAGACGGCGACCATGATCAGCGCCGCGGCCGTGATCACGCGCGCGCTCTCCGCCAACCCGACGACGATCGCATCGCGTGGCGTGCGGCCCTCCTTCACGTGCTCCTGCACGTGGCTCATGAGGAAGACCTCGTAGTCCATCGACAGGCCGAACAGGCCGGCGAACATCAGCAGCGGCAGGAAGCTGACGATCGGCACCGAGCCTTCCAAGCCGACGAGCGAGGTGAACCAGCCGTACTGGAAGACCATCACGACGACGCCGTACGCGGCCCCGATCGACAGCAGGTTCATGACGGCCGCCTTCAACGGCACGAGGAACGAGCGGAAGGCGATCGTCAGCAGCAGGAAGCTGAGGCCGATGATCACCGCGATCGTCTCCGGCAGCGTGTCGGAGATCTCCTCCGCGAGGTCGATGAACGCGGCGGTCGAGCCGCCGGCGTAGGCGCTGACGTCGGTCCCTCTCGTGGCGTTCGGGATCGTCGTGTCGCGCAGCGTGCGCACGAGGTCCTCGGTCGCGAAGTCCGACGGCGCCGTGCTGGGGATCGCCGAGAAGGTCGCGACCGTGCCGGCCTTGTCGAGCGCGACCGGCGAGACGCTGACGACGCCGTGCGTTCTCGCGACCGCCTGCTGCAGCTGCGCGAGCTGGGGATCGCCGGGCTGCGCCGCTCTGGACAGCTGCGCGGCGATCACGATCGGGCCGTTCGTGCCGACGCCGAAGCCGTAGGTGATGTCGTCGTAGGCCTGCCGCGCGGTCTCGTCCTTCGGCAGCGCGCCCGTGTCGGTCTGGCCGAAGTGCAGCGAGAAGGCGGGGATCGCGAGCGGGATCAGGATCGCCAGCGCGATCGCGACCGAGACGAGCGGATGGCGCATGATCCAGCGCGCGAAGCGCGCCCAGCGCGAGTGCTCGACGTCGAGGGGTCTGCCGGGTCTGCGGCCCGGAAGCGGCAGCGAGTCGATGCGCGTGCCGACCGACGCGAGGACCGCCGGCAGCAGCGTGAGCGCGCAGACGACTGCGAGCGCGACCATCAGGCCGGTCGTCAGGCCCAGCGTCGTGACGAGCGGGATCCCGGCGACGGCGAGCGAGCAGACGGCGACGACGACGGTCGTGCCGGCGAACAGCACCGCGCCGCCGGACGTCGCGATCGCGCGGGCGACCGACTCGTGCACCTCCATGCCGTGCGCGAGCGTGTCTCGGTGGGTCGTGACGATGAAGAGCGCGTAGTCGATCCCGACGCCGAGGCCGAGCATGATCGCGAGCGTCGGCGCCGACGTCGGCACGACGACGAGGTGGCTCAGCAGCGTGATGCCGGACAGGCCGACGATCACGCCGATCAGCGCCGACAGGATCGGCAGCCCCATCGCGACGAACGTGCCGAACGTGAAGGCGAGCACGATCAGCGCCATCGTCAAGCCGACGACCTCGCTGCTCTCGGTCGCGGGCTTCGACAGCTTCGAGCCGAGCGGCCCGCCGGCCGACGTGCTGAGGCCGGCGTGCTTCGCCGCGTTCGCGTCGTCGAGGATCCCCTGCGCCTTCTCGATCGTGACGCTGCCGAGCGACTCGGCCGGGTACATCGAGATGAACGCGACGGTGCCGTCTCTGCTGACCTGGGCGGCGCCGGCCTGGTCGAGCGGGCTGATCACCTTCGCGACGAGGTCGTTCGCCTGCAGCGCCTTGACGCTGTCGTCGATCGCGCTCTTGTAGTCGGCGATGTGTCTGCCCTGCGGTGCGCGCAGCACGATCGGCGAGGCGCCGTTCGCCTGCGCCGGGAAGCCTCTCTGCAGCAGGTCGGTCACCTGCTGGGAGCCGGTGCCGGGCAGGCTGACGTTGTCGCTCGCCTGCGAGCCGAAGTGGGCGGAGGCGAGCACCAGCCCCACGGCGAGCACGAGCCAGATCGCCAGCACCGGCAGCCGGTGGCGCGAGCACGCGCGCCCGAGGTGGTAGAGGAAGCCGGTCACGTGGGGGCGCGTCGCACCCTATCCGCGAGCAACGAAGGGGTCAACGCGCAGCCGCGATGCGGGCGACCGCCTCGGGCTGCTCGAGCTGGACGGCATGCCCGGCGCCGGCGACGACGTGCAGCGTCGCGTCGGGCAGCGCGGCGGCCATCCGCTCGGCGATCGCGCGGAACTTCGCGTCGCGCTCGCCGGCGATCAGCGTCACGGGCGACGTCAGCCGCGGCAGGCGCTCCCACAGCGGCTCCATGACGCCGGTGCCGAGCCCGCGCAGCGCGGCGGCAAGGCCGGCGGGCGACTGCGCGAGGCGCGTCGCTTGCGCGGCGGCGGCGACCTCGGGCGGCTGATCCGCGAATAGCGGCAGCGACGACCAGCGCGCGGCGAACGCCTCGATCCCGTTGCGCTCGATGCGCTCCGCGAGCGCCTCGTCGGCGACGCGGCGGGCGCGGCGCTCCTCTGCGCCTGCGAGCCCCGGCGAGGCGCCGACGAGCACGAGCCGCTCGACGCGTGCGGGAGCGGCGAGCGCGAGCGACAGGGCGATCCGGCCGCCCATCGAGTAGCCGCCGAGCATGAAGCGCTCGGGCGCGAGCGCGAGCACGTCGGCCCGCACGGACGCGAAGTCGACCGGCCGGACGTCGGCGGCGCTCCCGTGCCCGCGGATGTCGGGCGCGAGGGCGCGATAGCGTTCGCCCAGCGCCGCGATCGCCGGCCCCCAGCTGCGGCCCGTCTGAGTGAAGCCGTGGAGCAGGACGATCGTCTGCGGCGCCATCCCCCGCATCTTCCATGACCGACGCCACGGACACGTACCTGCTGCTGCGCGCCTTCTGCGAGGAGCTGGTGCGCTGCGGCGTCACCGACGCGTGCACCTCCCCCGGCTCGCGCTCGACGCCGATCGTGCTGTCGCTCGCGCGCACGCCCGGCCTGCGCGCCTGGTCGCACGTCGACGAGCGCGTCGCCGGCTTCTTCGCCCTCGGGCTGGCGAAGCGGAGCGGGCGCCCGGTCGCGGTCGCCTGCACGTCGGGAACGGCGGCGGCCGAGCTGGCGCCGGCGGTGATCGAGGCGGCCGAGGCGCGCGTCCCGCTGATCGTGCTGACGGCCGACCGCCCGCCGGAGCTGCGCGACGTCGGCGCCGGGCAAACGATCGACCAGATCAAGCTGTACGGCGCCGCCGCGAAGTGGTTTGTCGAGGTCGGGACGCACGCGGCGACCCCGGAGCGCGTGCGCTGGATGCGCGCGCTCGCCTGTCGGGCCGCGTGGACCGCGCTCGACGGCCGCCCCGGTCCGGTCCACCTCAACGTGCCGCTGCGCGAGCCGCTCGTGCTCGACCGGCCGCTTCCGGCCGAGGACCCCTGCCCCGGCCGCGCCGACGGGCGCCCATGGGTGGCGCATCCGGTCGTGCCGGCGGCGGACGGGCTGCCAAAGGTGCCGCTGGCGCCGAGCCCGCGCGCTGTGATCGTCGCCGGACGCGACGAGCGCGACCCGGCGCTCGGCGAGGCGCTCTCCGCGTTCGCCGCGGCGGCCCGCTACCCGCTGCTCGCCGACCCGCTGTCCGGCGCCCGCCGCGGGCCGGCCGCAATCGCGCACTACGACGCGCTGTTGCGCGACGAGCTGCTCGCCGCCGAGCTGCGACCGCAGATGGTGCTGCGCGTCGGCGACCTGCCGACGTCGAAGCCGCTGCGCGCCTGGCTCGCCGGCCTCGACGGCGCGCGGCAGGTGGCGCTCGACGCCGAGGGCGCGTGGCACGACCCGGCCGGCATCGTCAGCGAGCGGATCGCCGCGAATCCGCGCGCGACGCTCGCGGCGCTGACGACCGAGCACCGCGACGCGGGCGATCCCGCGTGGCTCGAGCGCTGGCGCGCGGCCGACCGCACGACCGCCGACGCAATCGCGGCGACGCTCGGCGACGAGCTGAGCGAGCCGCGCGTCGCAGCCGAGCTGGTCGACGCGCTGCCGCCCGAGGCGACGCTGTTCGTCGCCGCCTCGATGCCCATCCGCGACCTCGAGACGTTCGCCGCAGCGCGCGACGATGCGCCGCGCGTGCTGTCCAACCGCGGCGCGAACGGCATCGACGGCACCGTCGCCTCTGCGCTCGGCGCCGCCGCCGCGGGCGACGGCCCCGTCGTGCTGCACATCGGCGACGTCGCGCTCGCCTACGACCTCGGCGCGCTGCTGTCGGCGCGGCGGCTCGACCTCGGCCTGACGATCGTGCTCGTCAACAACGACGGCGGCGGGATCTTCGACTTCCTGCCGGTCTCGCGCGAGGGCGCGGACTACGAGCAGCACGTCGCGACGCCGCACGGGCTCGACTTCGCGCAGGCGGCCGCGCTCTACGGCGCACGGCACGCGCTCGCCGCCGACGTCAGCGCGTTGCGGATGGAGCTGGCGCGGGCGCTCGGCGCGGGCGGCGTGACGATCGTCGAGGTCCGCACGCAACGCGCCGCGAACGTCGCCCTGCACCGGCGCGTGTGGGACGCGGTGGGTGCAGCGGTCAGCCGCGCCCGCTGACTCAGGCGCGCCGCGGGCAGACCACCCGTGGCGGATTCCCGTCTCCCAGCGCAGCGCGGATCCACAAGCCGGAGCCGTCCGGGAAGCGGATGCAGGGCGCGCCCAGCCCCTCCATCGTGCGCGCGCGTATGAGCGACGCTTCGCCCGCGTCGAGGCCGGGCGTCATCGTCTGCTGCGGCACCATTTCGAGCCCCGCGATGCGTGCCATGACGAACAGGCCGATGCCTTCGAGATACGGTTCCCAGCGGTTGATCAGGTCGTCCCACTGTATGACGTGGATGCCGGCTGCCTTGAGCACGTCGAGCAGACCGAGCATGTCGGGGCTGCGGTGCGGCCCCGAGACCATGTAGTCGTGATTTTCGTAGACGATCACGCGGTTGCGTGGCGGGACGCCCTCGCCGTAGGCGGCGGTGCGGTCGCCTGGCAGCAAGCGGGTCGTGGCGCCGCCGATGCCGAAGGTCGCGCCGACGTGCGCGGCCGCTATCGCGACGACGAGAAGCCCGATCGCGAGGGCGCGCGGCGCAGGCGCCAGCCGCACGATCCACGCCGTTCCCAGGACGGAGAGGAAGACGATCAGGCCGAGCGTGTAGCGCATGTCGTGATGCGGCATGAGGCTCAACGCGAGCCACGCGCCGACGAGCCCGGCCAGCAGCTCGGGCGTCGGGTCGTCCAGCGGCCGTCGGCGCGCCACGCGCGCGACCGCGGCCCCCACCCCGACCGCGGCGAACGCGAACAGCGGCGCGAACAGCAGACCGTCGAGCGTCGCCCAGAGATACCAGGTGAGGTTGGCCGGCGACAGCACCGACGGACGCGCTGCGGGCGGCACGTCGCCGCCGGGGCCGGCCGCTTCGATCCCCAATCCGTTGTGGAGCATCAGTTGGCGCAGGTACCACGGCGCACCGACGACGAACGCCGCCACCGCGAACGCCAGCAGGCCACGCCAGTTCCGCCAGCCGCCACCGCGCGCGAGCACGCATGCGAGCAGCCCCGCGAGATACAGCGGGGCGAGCTGCTTGGTCTCGAGTGCGAAGCCGAACGCGACGCCCGCGAGCGCCGCGACGCCCACGCGCCGGAAGCGCGCGCTCTCCAGCACGAGCCACACGGTGGCGGCCACGATCGCCGCCTGCGGGACGTCGAGCATGAAGACGTGGAACTGCTCGATCACGAGCGGCGCACCGAGCGCGAACAGCACTGCCAGCAGACCTGCCGCCGGGCCTCCCAGCAGGCGGCCGACGCGATAGCAGGCGAGCGTCAGCAGGGGCACGAACAGGATGTTCTGCGCGAGGATCGGCGCCGCGACGTCGATGCCGCCGACGTAGGTCGCGAGGGCGCCGATCAGGTACGTCGCGGGCGGATAGAAGCTCCCGAAGTCGATCGCCTGCAGGAGGTGGCCTTCGCTGAGGTGATCGCGGAAGCCGAACGCGAACAGCAGGTGCTGAGCGGCGTCGTTGTACGGCATCGCACGATCGACCGACAGCCACCAACCGGTCAGCGCGACGAACGCGGCGGCCAGCGCGGCAGCGCCCCATGCGGGCGCGCTCATGCGCGCACATGCCGCGATCGCACGTGCGACGACGCTTCGCCCCAGCACGACGGGGCCGACGCTCCCCCGAGTCGTAGCCACGGCCGTATCCTACCGGGAAAAGGCGAGCCTATTTGCTGCTTTCCGCAGCAGTCAGCGTCCTGCGCTCCGCGGCGGACTCCGCCCCCACCGCGCGGCGGCAGAACGCGGTCAGCGCGGCGATCACGGCGTCCGGGTCGGCGTTGCCGCCCGCGACCGGCGACAGCGGGCTGACGAGCGCCTCGGCGATGCCGCCGATCAGCGCGGCGGCGGTCGTGTCGGGGTCCTGGTCCGGCAGTTCGCCGCGTTCGACTCGCTCCCGCACGAATCTGGCCATGCGAGCGGCGTAGGCGCGGCGGCAGCGCACGCGCTCGGCGTCGACCGGCGGGTCGAGCGGCTCGTAGACGAGCGCCCATGCCACACGCGGGCGCGACAACGCCCGGCCCGCGAAGGTCGCGATCACCGCGTCGAGCTCCTCGGCGGCGCTGCGCGACGCGGCCGCCGCGCCGGTCATCGCCGCCAGTTCGGCATCGCCGATCGCGCGGAACAGTTCGACGAACAGGTCGGCCTTCGACGGGAAGTGGCGGTAGAGCGTTCCGGTCGCGAGGCCTGCGTGCTCGGCGATCGCGGCGACCGACGCGGCGGCGTAGCCGCCCAGCTCGAGCACCTCGATGCCCGCACGCAGGAGCCGTGAGCGCGTGTCCTCACGGCGTGGCGGTGGCGGCGGCTCGATGACGCGAAGGTCGGGCATCGTTCAGTCGAACGTCAGCGTACCGCTGTAACGTCGCGAGGAGGTCGCCGCCGGCGGTAACCGGAGCGCGAAACCCGCTTTCGCGGGCCCGGCCGCGCTCAGCCGGCCAGCACCGGCAGCAGCGCCTGCAGCTTGACCTCGGTCTCCGCCAGCTCAGCGGCCGGGACGGAGTCGCGTACGACGCCGACGCCCGCGTAGCAGTGCGCGACCGCGCCGCGCAGCAACGCGCAGCGCAGCGCGACGCATAGCTCGCCGTCGCCGTTGGCGTCGGTCCACCCGACGGGTCCGGCGTACCAGCCGCGGTCGAAGCCCTCGAGCTGCGGGATCAGCGGCTCGGCCGCCGCGAACGGCTCGCCGCCGACGGCGGGCGTCGGGTGCAGCAGCGCCGCGAGCGCCATCGCGCCGAGCGGCTTCGAAAGCTGCGCGCGGATCGGCGTCGCGAGGTGCTGGATGTTCGCGATCCGCACGACGACCGGCTCCGGCGCCGCCGTCACCCACACGGCGTGCGGCCGCAGCGCCTGCGCGATGCGGCGCGTGACGATGCCCTGCTCCTCGCGGTTCTTGTCGCTGCGCAGCAGCGCCTCGCCGAGGTGGTCGTCGACGGCCGGATCGGCGCTGCGGCGCGTCGAGCCGGCGAGCGCGACGGTCGAGGCGCGCTCGCCGTCGCGGCGCACCAGCAGCTCGGGCGTCGCGCCGACGAAGGTCGCGTCGCCGCGCCCGACGGCGTAGACGTAGCACTCGGGGAAGCCCTCGCGCAGCGCTCCGAGCACCGCCCCGGCGTCGTGGTCGCGCGGTGCGTGCACCTGCACCTCCCGCGCGAGCACGACCTTCTCGAGCGCGCCCGCGCGGATCCGCTCGACCGCGCGCGCGACCGCCCCCTCGTAGTGCTCGGGCGGCATCGCGGAGACGACGCGGTAGCGACCCGTCGGCGCCGGGTCGAGCAGCGGCAGCGGCACGCCGGCGCGCAGGTCCGCGAGGCGCGCGTCGATCCGCGCGAGCAGGTCCGCCGCGGTGACGTCGGGCGTCGCGAGTGCCGCGACCGTCAGCCGCACGTCGGCGCCGCGGCGTGCGATCGCCACCTCGGGCACGTGCAGCGACGCGGGCGTGAAGCCCTCCCACTGTGGCGCGCCAGCGCCCTGCGGCGCGAACGCGAAGCCGCCGACGGCGACGAGCCCGGCGCCAGACGGGCCGTCCGGCGGGTCGGCGATCGCCGCCGCCGCGAGCGCTCGCCATTCGCGCGCGACCGCCTGGAAGCGCCCCGGCCCTGACGCCTCGATCTCGCGCACGCAGCCGAGGCCGGCCAGCGCCGCCCTGTCGCGGTCCGGCTGCTCGAAGCTGAACCACGGCTCGCCCGCCCGCCGCGAGGCGGCGGCGAGCGCACTGGGGTCGACGGCGGACGACGACGGGATCGCAACCGTGACCGCCGCAAGCGCCTCGCCGGCCGTGCGCGCCCGGCGCACGGCCGCCTCCAGCCGCGCAGCGAGCAGATCGCGCGCGGCCGGGTCGAGCCACTGGCGCTCCCCCGGCCGCGTGCGCGTGAAGGACATCGAGGTCGGGCGCTCCGGTCCTACGTTTCCGTTCGCCCGCGGGCGATCGCGATCTCGCCGGTGCGCGCCATCTCGATCAGGCCGAACGGCCGCACGAGCGCCTCGAACGCCTCGATCTTCTCGTCCGTGCCCGTCAGCTCGACGACGAGCGAGCGCTTCGCGACGTCGACGACGCGGCCGCCGAAGATCTCGCACAGCTGCAGCACCTCGGCGCGCTGCGGACCGTCGACAGCAAGCTTGAACAGCGCCAGCTCACGCGCCAGCGTCTCCTCCGGCTCGAGGTCGCGGATCTTCAGCACGTTGATGAGCTTGTGCAGCTGCTTCGTGACCTGGTCGATCGGATGGACCGCCCCGTCGAGCGTGAGCGTGATGCGCGAGATCGTCTCGTCGTCGGTCGGCCCGACGGCGAGCGTGTCGATGTTGAACGCGCGCCGCGCGAACAGGCCCGCCACGCGGGTCAGAACGCCCGGCTTGTTCTCGACGAGGATCGAGAGGATGTGCTTGCGACCCGTCCGCAGGTTGCCCGCCGCCTCGAGCTCGTCGAGGCTGATCAGCTCCTTCGTTCCTGGCTCTCCCATGACGGTCACCCCACCATGTCCCGCGCGGCCTGGCCGGCGGGGATCATCGGGTACACGTTCTCCTCGGCGGTGACGCGGACGTCGACCACCACCGGGCCCTCGGTCGCGATCGCGGCCTTGAGGTCGTCCACGAGCGTGCTCTTGTCCGTCAGGCGGATGCCGGTCGCGCCGTGCGCCTCGGCGAGCTTGACGAAGTCGGGGAAGCTGCCCATGTCCACCTGCGAGTAGCGCTTGTCCCAGAACAGCTCTTGCCACTGGCGGACCATGCCGAGGTAGCCGTTGTTGAGGATCACGACCTTCACCGGGATCCCGTTCTGCGAGCAGGTCGCCAGCTCCTGCGCGTTCATCTGGATCGAGCCGTCGCCGGCGATGCAGACGACCGTCTTGTCCGGACAGCCGACCGCCGCCCCCATCGCCGCCGGCAGGCCGAAGCCCATCGTGCCGAGCCCGCCGGAGTTGATCCAGCGACGCGGCTCGGGGAAGCCGTAGTACTGCGCCGCCCACATCTGGTGCTGGCCGACGTCGCTCGTGACGATCGCCTCGCCGCCGGTCGCCTCGAAGACGGCCTGCACGGCGCGCTGCGGGCGGATCTCGGCGTCGGCGGTGTCCTCGTATCTGAGCGGGTACTGCGCGCGCCAGCCCTCGATCCGCTGCCACCAGTCCTCCAGGCGGCTGCGGTCGGCGCCGAGCGCGCGGTACTCCGTCACGAGGCGCGCGACGACGTTCTTCGCATCGCCGACGATCGGGATGTGCGCCGGCACGTTCTTCGAGATCTCGGCCGGGTCGACGTCGACGTGGATGAACTTCGCGCGCGGGGCGAACTCGCTCAGCTTGCCGGTCACGCGGTCGTCGAAGCGGACGCCGATCCCGACGATCAGGTCGGCCTCGTCCATCGCGTAGTTGGCGGCGCGAGTGCCGTGCATGCCGAGCATCCCGAGCCACTGCTCGTGCGAGGCCGGGAAGGCCCCGAGGCCCATCAGCGTGCACGTGACGGGGAAGCGGTCGCTCGTCGCGAGGTCGCGCAGCTCCTGCGCGGCGTTCGCGTTGACGACGCCGCCGCCGGCGTAGATGACCGGCCGGCGCGCGTTCGCCATCGCCTTCGCGGCGAGGCGGATCTGCTTCTGGTTGCCCTCCGTCGTCGGCTGGTAGCCCGGCAGGTGGACGTCGGTGACGGGCTCGTACGGGATGTCGGCGCGGCTGAGGTCCTGCGGGATGTCGACGAGCACCGGCCCGGGACGACCCGTGCGCGCGATGTGGAACGCCTCGTGGATCGTGCGCGGGATCTCCAGCGGGTGCTGGATCATGAAGCTGTGCTTCACGATCGGGAGCGTCATCCCGAGGATGTCGGCCTCTTGGAAGCCGTCGGTCCCGATCAGCTCCGTGCGCACCTGGCCGGTGATGAACACCACCGGCACCGAGTCCATCATCGCGTCGCAGATCGCGGTGACGAGGTTGGTCGCGCCGGGGCCGCTCGTGCCGAACGAGACGCCGACCTTGCCGGTCGCCTTCGCGTAGCCCTCCGCGGCGTGGCCACCGCCGGCCTCGTGGCGCACGAGGATGTGCTTGATGCCGGCGTCGTAGAAGGCGTCGTAGGTCGGGAGGTTCGCGCCGCCGGGAAGCCCGAATACGACGTCGACACCCTCCGCCTTCAGGCACTCCATCAATGCGTCGACTGCTCGCATGTGCGCTCGCCTCCTTTCCAAGAAGCTCGTAGATGTGCGAATGGCGCGACGAAGGTCGCGCCGTGGAGCCAGTCTACCAGCGGAATTCGCCGCTACCGCGCGGAATTCCTGGCGTGGGCGTGAGCGAGTTGCCGCTCGGCGACGTCCGCCTCCGACGCGATCGCGACCTCGGGGAACTCCAGCTCGGTCCCGCAGCTCGTGCAGATCGCGTCGTGCAGCTTCACGACCCGCCCGCAGCCGGGGCACTGGCGCCGCAGCTCCTTGCTGTCCCAGCGGTAGAGCAGCGCGGCGATCAGGCCCAGTCCCGGCACGACGGCCGAGATCAGGAACCAGATGAAGAACGAGCCGCCCTTGATGCGGCCCACGACGCCGCCGCAGATGCCGAACCAGACCGCGATGACGAGGTAGGCCATGGCGGCCTCAGAGCAGCTGGTTGAGCGCCCACAGCACCGCGACCACGGCCACGACCGCGACGAGGATCCAGAAGATCGCCATCACGAAGCCGATCACGATCTTCGCGACCAGCACCACCACGACGGCGAGGATCACGAGTGCGAGCGCGCGCTTGAGGAACGACGGCTTCTCGGGCTTCTCGGCGCCCTGGGAGTAGCTCATCCCAGAAGCGTAGCGCTCCGGCCGACGGCGTCGAGCGCTGTGCGCTGGCGCTTCGGCAGCCGCCGGCGCACGCGCCAGCGCGCTCCGCTGAAGGCGAGGTTGGCGACCGTCGCGAAGCCCTCCTCGTCGCTGCGCAGCGCGAGCAGCAGATGCGCGACGCGGTCGCCGGAGGGCAGCCGCGCGCCCTCCGGGTCGGTCGCTCTCACGCACCAGCAGGAGACGCGGCGGCCGCTGACCAGCAGCGCGCCCGCCTCACCCACGAGCCACGTGCCGAGCCGGCCCGGCTCCGGCACGAGCCCGCTGCGCGCGTGCAGCTCGCGCGCGTCGTGGTCGACGAGGTCGCCGAGCAGGCCGAGCGAGACCCGCTCCGGACCGTCCTCAGTGGGTCGCAGCGATCGCGTGACGGTCGCGCCGCGGCGCGCGTACAGCTCCGGGATGAGCCATGCGTGCGCGAGCGCCGCCAGCGCGACGGGCAGCGCGAGCGGCGACAACAGCACCATCACGACCGCCACGACGACGAACGGCACGACGTGCGCGACCGTCGTCAGGGTCCATAGCCGCCCGCGGCGCTGCAGCCGCTCGGCGGTCATGCGCGGGCGCCAGTAGACGGCCGCCAGCTCCGGCAGCGCGCCCGCCGCCGCCATCTACTAGCCCCCCGCGATCGGCCGCCGCATGATCACGAGCGGCTCGTCGAGCGGCAGCTCGCGCACGTGCTCTGCATGGCCAGCGCCGCGCGTGACCATCGCGATCGAGCCCTGCTCGAGCTCCTCGCGAAAGGCAGCCACGGCCTGCTCGACCGACGCCCGGTCGTCCGCGGTCCACTCGGCGAGCGTCGTGTGGCCGCTGCCGTCCATCCGGATGAGTCGGGACATCTCGGGCCTCCTGAGCGCGGGTGCGGTGGCTTTCTCCCAGCGTACCCGCGCCGTCCAGCCGGTCAGCTTCTTTCGTTGGCGTACAGCCGGATCTGGCCGAGCTGGCCCGTCGATCTGGAGATCTGGGCGGACGCATGACCGCCGAAGTCCCATATGAAGAAGCGGCCGACTCTCTGGAGCTGCTCGTAGTCCGCCTCCGATATGTCGAACAGGACGTCTCCGCGCAGCGTTTCCCCGGCACCGATCATGCCGCCGTTGACGGCCGCGATCGATTCGGCGTGCACCTTCCGCTCGACGTCGGTGCGCTCGAGGTAGTTGTCGGCACCGACCCCGAGCATCGTCTGCCCGAAGGCGAAGCGATGCGCGACCCTGTCGCGGTTCTGCACCTCCAGCGTGACGCGCAGGAAGGCGTCGCGCTGGGGCGTCACGGTCCTCCCGTGCCCTTGGTCGGCAGGAGCCACGGCGACGCCGATGATCGTCACGCCGAGCCTTTTGAGGTCGACGACCCCGCCGTAGTTGCCGACGACGTACTGCACCCCGCCTTCCTTGCAGGCGCCGGTGCCGAGCTGCGTCGAGTTGATGCCCTGGCTGTCGCAGCTCTTGTTCGGATCGGTGTGCCCCGCCTTCGAGGCCGGCAGTCTGTTGGACGCCGACGTCGACGTCGCGCCGCTGAGTCCGGCGCTGCCCTGCGTGCCGCCGCACGCGCTCACTCCAATCGATGTCGCCAGCAGCGCGAGCGCCAGCGCGACCTTTTTCCCCACGGCTTCCCCCTAACCGGTGACTCCACAAACTAGACAGTTCTGACCCGTGCACGCAAGCGACAACCGTGCGTGCCCTCGGGCTCGGAGATCGTGTTTCGCCCTCCGGCGGCCGCAAGCCGGCCCGCCTGCGGGCGACGTCACCCCAGACCGAGCTGCTCGCGCACGAGCCGCGTGACCTCGCCGCCGTCGGCGCGGCCCTTCGTCTCGCGCATCACGAAGCCGACGATCGGGCCGATCGCCTTCATGTTGCCGCCCTTGAGCTTCTCGACCGCGTCGGGGTCCGCCGCGAGCGCGCGCTGCACGATCTCGGCCAGCTCGTCGCCGCCACCGAGCGCTCCGAGGCCCTCGGCCTCGACGATCGCCTGCGGATCCCCGCCCTGCGCGACGAGCGTGTCGAGCACCTGCTTGGCGGCGCCCGGCGTCACTGACTTGGCGCGCAGGAGCGCGACGAGCTGCGCAAGCGCGGCCGGCTCGACCTTCGACGTCGCCGGATCGCCGTCGCCGACGCGCGCGACCAGCTCGCCGGTGACCCAGTTGGCGAGCGTCTGCGGATGTGCCCCGTCGGACGCCAGCGCAGCCTCGAAGTAGGACGCGAGGTCCGCGCGGAAGGCGAGCTGGCGGGCGCTGTCGGCACTCAGGCCCAGCTCGCGCTCGTAGCGCTCGGCGCGCTGGGCGGGCAGCTCCGGCAGCTCGGCACGCGCGGCCGCGATCATCGCCTCGTCGACGACGACCGGGACGAGGTCCGGCTCGGGGAAGTAGCGGTAGTCGTGCGCCTCCTCCTTCGAGCGCAATGAGCTGATCGCGCCGGTGACGGGGTCGTAGTGCAGCGTCTCCTGCTCGACGTCCCCGCCGGCCTCGACGATCGCGATCTGGCGCGCGATCTCCGCCTCCACGCCGCGCTCGAGGTAGCGAAACGAGTTCATGTTCTTGAGCTCGGTCTTCGTGCCGAGGACGTCGCTGCCGGCTGGGCGGATCGAGACGTTGGCGTCGCAGCGCAGCGAGCCCTCCTCCATGTTCACGTCGGAGACGCCGAGCTGGCGCAGCGTCTCGCGCAGCAGCGTCAGCCATTCGCGCGCCTGCGCCGCGCTGCGCACGTCGGGCTCGGTGACGATCTCGACCAGCGGCGTGCCGCCGCGGTTGAAGTCGACGACCGACTCGTCGGCGCCGTGGATCCGCCCGCTGGCGCCGACGTGCACGAGCTTGGCCGCGTCCTCCTCCATGTGCGCGCGATGGATGCGCACGTCGCCGAGGCGGCCGCCGGAGCAGATCGGGACGTCGTACTGACTGATCTGGTAGCCCTTGGGCAGGTCCGGATAGAAGTAGTTCTTGCGATGGAAGATCGAGCGCGGCGCCAGCTCGCAGCCGAGCGCGAGCCCGATCAGCAGCGCGTAGTGGATCGCTCTCGCGTTGACGACCGGCAGCGCGCCCGGCAAGCCCAGGCAGACCGGGCACGTGTGCGTGTTGGGCGGGTCGCCGAAGCTCAGCTCGCAGCCGCAGAACATCTTCGTGCGGGTCTTCAGCTGGACGTGGATCTCCAGCCCGATCACGGGCTCGTAGCTCATGCGCGCGCCGCCGATCCGTCGAACGCGAGCGCCTGCTCGAGCACGTGCGCCGCCGCCAGCAGGCGGTTCTCGCTGAACGCCGGACCGCACAGCTGGAGGCCGACGGGCAGCCCGTCGGAGAGGCCGTTGGGGATCGAGATCGCCGGGATGCCGGCGAGCGACATCGGCACGGTGCAGACGTCGTTGAGGTACATCGCGAGCGGGTCGTCGACCTTCTCGCCGAGGCGGAAGGCGACGCTCGGCGCCGTCGGGGTGACCAGCAGGTCGAAGCGCTCGAAGGCGGCGCGGAAGTCCTCGGCGACCTTCGTGCGGACCTGCTGCGCGCGCCCGTAGTAGGCGTCGTAGTAGCCGGACGACAGCGCGTAGGTGCCGAGCATGATGCGCCGCTTGACCTCGGCGCCGAAGCCGGCCGCGCGCGTCTGCGTGTATATGCCGAGCAGGTCGTCGGCGTCGACGCGCAGGCCGTAGCGGACACCGTCGAAGCGAGCGAGGTTCGCCGACGCCTCGGCCGGCGCGATCAGGTAGTAGGCGGACAGCGCATGCGGCGCGTGCGGCAGTCTGCACGTCTCGATCGAGGCGCCGAGCTGCTCGGCGAGCGCGAGCGTCGCCTCGAACGCCGCGCGCACGCCCGGCTCGATCCCGTCGCCGGTCAGCTCCTGCGGCACGCCGAGCCGCACGCCTCTGAGGTCGGCGCCCCGCGGCAGCTCGATCTCGCCGGGGAAGGCGAGCGACGTCGAGTCGCGCGCGTCCTGGCCGACCATGTGGCGCAGCAGCAGCGCGGCGTCCGTCACGTCGCGCGTGAACGGCCCGGCCTGGTCGAGCGAGGACGCGAACGCGATCATCCCGTAGCGCGAGATCGCCCCGTAGGTCGGCTTCAACCCGACGATCCCGCACAGCGCGGCCGGCTGGCGGATCGAGCCGCCGGTGTCGGTGCCCAGCGCCCACGGCGCGAGGCCCGCCGCGACCGCGGCGGCGCTGCCGCCCGACGAGCCGCCGGGGACGCGCTCGCGGTCCCACGGGTTGCGGACCGGGCCGAACGCGGAGTTCTCGTTCGAGGAGCCCATCGCGAACTCGTCCTGGTTCGTCTTGCCGAGCAGCGTCGTGCCGGCGGTCGCCAGCTTCGCGACGGCGGTCGCCGTGTACGGCGGCCGGTAGCCCTCGAGGATCTTCGAGCCGGACTGGCTGGGCACGCCTTCGGTGCAGAAGAGGTCCTTGACGGCCAGCGGAACGCCGGCCAGCGGCGCGTCTGCGACCGGATCGGCCGGCGCGCCGTCGGCGACCCACGTGAACGCGTTGAGATCGTCGGCGTCGGCCGCCGCGCGCGAGCGGTAGGCCTCGAACAGCTCGGCCGCGGACAGCTCGCCCGCGCGCACCCGCTCGACCGCCTGCGCGCCCGTCAGCTCGATCGGGCCGCTCACGACGCTCCCGGGCTCGGGACGCCGAAGCCCTGCTCCAGCGGCTCGGGCGCGGACGCGAGCGCGACGTCGCGCGGCAGCGACGGACGCGGCTCGTCGGGGCGCAGCGCGTTGACGACGTCGATCACGTGCGAGGTCGGCGGGACGCCCGCCAGCTCGAGCTCGGAGATCTTCTCGATGTGGCCCAGCACGTCGGACAGCTCGCGCGACATCTGCGCCACCTCCTGCTCGGAGAGGGCGAGCCGCGCCAGCTTCGCGACGTGGAGCACCTGCGCGCGATCGATCATCGGCGCAGCAGTTTAGGCGCCGGGCGCTCGCGAGGAGCGCCCGGCACCGACCGGCTAGGAGCTGAGCGGCGGCGGCTCGCTCGAGGGAGCCGCCTGGGCGGGCGCGGGCGGCTGCGTCGACTCGCCCGCCTCGGGCTCCGCCGGGGCCGGGGGCGGCGGCGGTGCCGGCGGCGAGCTCGCGGGCGGCGGCGCCGTGGACGCAGCGCCGCCGGCGGCCGGTGCCGCGCCGTCGAAGGCGGCGCGCGCCTGCGTCGCCGCCGCGCTCGCCTGTCCGCGCACGTCGTCGAGCGTCGTCCCCTCGTCGCGCATCGAGAGGTAGCTGCCGTAGACGATCGCGAGTACCGCCAGGAAGCCGAGGAACGCCCACAGCGTGGGGCTCACGTCGACGTTGATCGTGACGCCCCCGAAGCTCTCCGATCCACCGCCGGGCGCGTCGACCAACCGAAACAGGACGAGCACTGCCGCGAGCGCGCTCACCGCGGCCGTGATCACGCTCGTCGTGACCGGGAGCGCCGGGGTGCGCTGCGTCGCCGTGAGCGCGACAAGCGTCAGCGCGACGACGACCGTGAGCAGCAGGTAGATGTCGATGAAGCCGAACGCCTGCCATGCGCTGCCGCCCCCGACCCCGACCGAGCGGCTGAAGCCGGCAGCCGTGCCGCTCACGCTCACGCTGTACCAATCGAAGAACATCAGGACGAACAACGCCACCGCGCCGATCCCCACGATCTGCTCACCGCGACGGAGCCTGCCGAAGTCGAACTCCATGCGTACCTCCTCGGGCACGTCGGTTGCGCCGGCTCGGAGCCGGCGCCGCAACCGTAGCGACGACGGCGGCCGTTATCGCAGCCGGGCGGCGGTGAGCGTGTTGCGCAGCAGCATCGCGATCGTCATCGGCCCGACGCCGCCCGGCACCGGCGTCAGCAGCCCGGCGACCTCGCGCACCGCGTCGAAGTCGACGTCGCCGCAGAGGCCCTCGGGCAGGCGGTTCATGCCGACGTCGATCACCGCGGCCCCCGGCTTCACGGCGTCGGCGCCGATCAGCCGCGGCACGCCGACCGCGGCGATCAGCACGTCCGCGCGCGCGCAGACGGCCGCCAGGTCGCGCGTACGCGAATGGCAGATCGTGACGGTCGCGTTGCGCTGCAGCAGCAGATGCGCGACCGGCTTGCCGACGAGGTCGGAGCGGCCGACGACGACCGCCTCGGCACCCTCGAGCGCGACGTCGTGGCGGTCGAGCAGCTCGATCACCCCGAGCGGCGTGCACGGCCGCAGCCCCGGCACGCCCTGCAGCAGCCGGCCGGCGCTGATCGGCGTGAGCGCGTCGACGTCCTTGTCCGGCGCGATCAGCGCGCTGAGCGCAGCGTCGTCGAGCCCGTCCGGCAGCGGGCGCTGGAGCAGGATCCCGCTGCACGCCGGGTCGGCGTTCAGCTCGTTCAGCAAGGCGATGACCTGCGCGGCGGTGGCGGTTGCCGGCAGGTGGCGGTGCAGATCGGCGATGCCGGCCTCGGCGCACGCTCTGCGCTTGTTGGCGACGTAGACGGCCGAGGCCGGGTCGTCGCCCACGAGCACGGTCGCGAGCCCCGGGACGACCCCGGTCTCCGCAGTGAAGGCGGCGACGTCGCGCGCGACCTGCGCCCGCACCTGCTGGGCGATCGCTCTGCCGTCGATCAGCGTGGCGGTCATTCGGGTCGTGGATGCTAGTTGCGCGAGCAGCGGCGCGGCGTCCTGGCCCAACAGTTCGAAATTTGGTGCCGGACCTGCGGCTCGGCTAGCGTAGCCCGGTGTCCTCGACCGCAGCATCGAACAGCGCGCGCAGCCGATTCTCCGCGAAGGTCTCGGCGACGATGGCCGTCGGGGATGCGGCCTGGCTCGTCGCGGTTCCCTGCAGCCTGCTCACGACGGTCGCCGTCGTGGCGCTCGGGCCGCCACTCGGCAGGGCGCTGTTCAGACCCGACCAGGTGGAGTTCGTGGACGGCGGCGCCTGGCCCGAGCCGACGGAGCACGCGCGCTACCTGATCGCCGCCGCGGCACCGTTCGTCGTCGCATGCATCGTCGCGGCATGGGGTCGCTCGATCGCCGACACGCCGCTGCGTCGCACCGTCGCGCGTGCCGGCGGCCCGCTGCTGCTCGCGTTCACCGTCTTCGCCCTCGTCGCCCAGCACACGCTGGCGTTCCGCGGCGCATTCAGCACGATCTATCCCCAGCACCGCATCTACTTCACTCCGGCGACGCTCGTCGTCGCCGTGCTGCTCGCCGGCGCGCTCGTCGCGACACTCCGGCGTCCGACCGTCGTCGAACGCCTGCGGGGGTCCCTGCGCGAGACGCCCTGGACGAAGCTGCTCGCCGGTGCGGCCGTCGCGACCCTGCTCGCGCTGTGGATGCTGACGGCGCTCAACAGCGACGCCACCATCGGCGAGACGACGCTGGCGCTTCGCCAGAACGTCCCGTTCTGGCTCGACGAAACCTTCGCCGTTCTCAACGGGCTCGCTCCACTCGCGACCTTCCACGCGCAGTACGCACAGCTCTGGCCCTATGTCACGGCGGGCGCCATGGCGCTGCTCGGCGGCACGTACAGCGTCTTCGCGGCCGTGATGGTGAGCGCGACCGTCGCAACCATGCTCGCCGTCTTCGCGACGTTCCGCCGCGTCGTCGGCAACTCGCTGCTCGCACTCGCGCTGTTCGCCCCGTTTCTCGCGACGAGCTTCTTCAAGGAGCAGGGCACGCTCGCCGACCGCTACGGCCCCGCGAACCTCTTCAGCCTCTTCCCGATCCGCTATGGCGGCCCGTACGTGCTGGCATGGCTGGTCGTGCGGCAGCTCGACGGCAGACGTCCGCGCCGCATCGCGATGCCGCTCGTCGTCGCGGGGCTCGTGCTCGTCAACAACCCCGAGTTCGGAGCACCCGCCTTCGCGGCGACCGTCGTGACGCTGCTGTTGACGCTGCCCCAGCTCACGTGGGGCGGCGCGGCCCGCGTCCTGGGCGCGGCGCTGGCGGGGATCGCAGCCGCTCTCGCGGTCACGACGGCTGCGACGCTGGCGGTCGCCGGCATGCCTCCGCACTTCGGCCTGCTGTTCGAGTTCTCGCGCGTGTACGCGCTTGACGGCTTCGGCATGCTCCCGATGCCGACGTTCGGCTTCCACCTCGCGGTCTACGTCACGTTCGCGGCGGCGCTGATCCTCGCCGCCGTGCGCGCCGTGCAGCGCGAGCGCGACGTGCCGCTGACCGGCATTCTGTGCTGGATCGGGGTCTTCGGGCTCGGGGCGGGGGCCTACTACGCAGGCCGCTCCCATCCCGACGTGCTGATCGACCTGTTCTCCCCATGGGCGCTCGCGCTCGCGATGCTGCTGGTCGTGGTCGTGCGCCTACTCCTCGCGCGCTCCGCGTCCCGCCGCTGGCCGACCGCCGCCGAGCTCGCGGTCCTGCTCGGATTCGGCCTCGCGGTGTGCTCGCTCGGCCAGACGCCGACCCCGTGGTCGCAGGTCGCGCGATTGAGCAGGACGACCCCCACGCCGGCCTTCCGGCAGCGCGCGATCGAGCAGTTCGTCCGCAGCCACACGGTGCCCGGCCAGCGCGTCGCCCTCGTGGTGGCGCTCGGGCACCGCATCGCGTACGACGCAGGCGTCCGGGACGTGGACCCGTACGCGAGCACCGACTCGATGCCGACCACAGCGCAGTGGAGCACGCTCTTCAGGACGATCCAAGCGCAGAGGCTGAGGACCATCTTCGTCGCGACGCTGTTCAGAGAAACCGACGTGATCCAAAGCCAGCTCCAGGCGGTGCTGGTCAACAGAATCGCCGACGCCGGCTTCCATACCGCGGCCGTCGGACCGCCGCCGCTGCACCTGACGCAACTGGTCCGCTGATCGCGAGCAGAGCCGCCGGTAGACTGCCGCCGTGTCTGCCAGGGGGAGGACATGGCGAACGGCCACGCTGGTCGGCGCCACTCCGGGGGAGGTCGCGTGGGTCGCGGCGCTGCCTGCGCTCGCGCTGCTCCTGGTGGGGATGGCGCTGCTCGACCGGCCGGTCGGGCGCCTCCTGTTCGCCGCGCCGCACGCCGACTTCTGGCCCTTCTGGCGCGCACGGCTGGGCGTGCTGCCCGAGCCGTCGGAGCGGACCGCCTACCTGCTCGCCGTGCTGGCCCCGGTGGGCGTCGGGGCCGCCGTCGCGCTCGGCGCGCACCGGCGCATCGCGCTCCCGCCGCGGCTGCTGCGGATCGCGGTGCCGCTGGCGCAGGCGCTGGTGCCGTGCGCGCTCGTCACGGCGATCGTCGCCCAGCGCCTGAAGGTCTTCGGCCTCCCGTGGTCCGAAATCCCCAGACACACCGTCTACTTCACGCTGCCAACGCTCGTCGTCGCCGCGCTCGTTGCGGCCGGGCTCGCGCTCGTGCTCCGCAGCCGCACGCTCGTCGCGCGCATCGGCGCGTGGACGCGCGAGACGCGCGGCCGCCGGCTGGCCGCGCTCGCCGCCGCCGCCGTGCTCGCCGCCGCGTGGCTGCTGACGGCGATCAACACCGAAGCGTCGATGGCGAACGGCAACTACCGCATCTTCGTCAACCTGCCGTTCTGGCTCGACGAGTCGTTCGCGGTCCTCGACAGGCGGACGCCGCTCGTCGACTTCCACACCCAGTACGGGCACCTGTTCGCCTACGTCGGCGCCGGCGCGATGGCGCTGCTGGGCACCTCGCTCGGCGTCTACACGGCGACGATGGCCGCCGGGAGCTGGCTCGCCGCGCTCGCGCTGTACGGCGTGCTGCGGCGCGTGGTGCGCCGCTCGCTGCTGGCGCTCGCGCTGTTCGTGCCCGTCCTGTCCACCGGCTTCTTCACCGAGCTGGGCCCGCCCGACGCGCGGCACGGGCCGCAGACGCTCTTCAGCGTGTTCCCGATGCGCTACCTCGGCGCCTACGGGCTTGCGTGGCTCGCCGCGCGCCATCTCGACGAGGCGGCGCCGCGCCGGCGCGTGCTGCTGTTCGCCGTCGGCGGGGCGGTCGCGATCAACAACCTCGAGTTCGGGCTCTCGGCGCTGGTCGCGACGCTGGCGGCGCTCGCGCTCGTGCAGGCGCGCTCGCCGAGGCAGCTCGGCCGGCTGCTCGCCGACGCAGCGCTCGGCGTGCTCGTCGCGCTCGCCGGCCTGTGCGCGCTGACGCTGGCGCGGTCGGGCTCGCTTCCGCACCTCGGCATGCTGCTGACGTTCCCGCGGCTGTACGGGATCGACGCGTTCGGGATGATGCCGATGCCCCACCTCGGCTTCCACCTCGCGATCTATCTGACGTTCGCAGCCGCGATCGTGTTGGCGGTCGTGCGTGCCACGTCCGGTGCCGCGGACCGCCTGCTGACCGCGATGCTCGCCTGGTCCGGCATCTTCGGGCTCGGTGCGGCGAGCTACTACGTCGGGCGCTCGCTGCCGGAAGCGCTGCTGAGCATCTTCTCCGCCTGGAGCCTCGCGCTGGCGCTCCTGCTCGTCGCAGCCGTGCGCGCCATCCTCGCTCGGCCAGCCCGCCGCCCGACGCTCGCCGAGGCGGGGCTGCTGCTCGCGTTCGGGCTGACCGTCTGCTCGGTCGCGCAGACGCCGACGCCGTGGTCGCAGGTCGCGCGCCTGCGCGACACCTCGAGCGCACGGCCGCTGTCGGTCGCTCCCACGGCGCGGGCGATCGGTGCGGTGACGCACCGCGGCGAGCCAGTCGCGATCCTCGGACCGCTCGGCCATCAGATCGCCTACGAGCTGAGGATCGACAACGTCTCCCCATACGTCAGCATCGAGTCGATGCCGCTGCGCAGCCAGCTCGCGGAGGCGATCGCGGCGCTGCGCGCGGCCGGCGGCAGCAAGCTGTTCCTGCCCGTCGCGCAGTCCCAGCCCGAACAGGTCGCGGCCGTGCAGCAGGCGGGCTTCCGGCTCGTGCGCACGGAGCCCGAAGCGAACGTCACTGAGCTGGTCGACGCGACCCGCTGACCGTCGGACGCGCGCCGGCTCAGCGCCGCGTGATCGGCGCGAGGTCGGCGACGAGCTTGCGCTCGGAGCCGTCCTCGGCGAAGCGGATCACGACGATGCCGCCGGCCTCGACGCCCGTCACGACGCCCTCGCCGAAGGCCGGGTGCGCAACGTCCTCGCCGAGCCGGAACGACGGGCCCGCCTCCTCCCCGCCGCCGCTCGCCCACGCGATGCCGCTGCCGCTGCCGAGCCCGCCCGGCGCGCCTGAGCCGGAGCCCCACGAGGTCGCTCGCTCGCGCACGCCACCGACGCCGAACGACGGTCGCGCCGGCCGATCCGTCAGCGCGAGCGGGATCTCGTCGACGAAGCGGCTGCGCGCGCCGTAGCTGCGCGCGCCGAAGACCGCCCGGGTGCGCGCGTAGGTGACGTAGAGGTCGCGCTGCGCGCGCGTGATGCCGACGTAGGCGAGGCGGCGCTCCTCCTCCAGGCCGCCCTCGTCGATCGCGCGCGAGTGCGGGAAGACGCCCTCCTCGCAGCCGATCACGAACACGATCGGGTACTCGAGCCCCTTCGCGTTGTGCAGCGTCATCAGCGTCACGAGCCCCTCGTCGTCTCTGCGCGAGTCGGCGTCGGCGACGAGCGCGATCTGCTGCAGGAAGCCGGCGAGCGACGGCGGCTCGCCCTCCGCGTCGGTCTCGATCGAGTCGTACTCGGCGGCGACGTTGACGAGCTCCTCGAGGTTCTCGCTGCGCCCCTGCGCCTCGATCGTGCGCTCGGCCTCCAGCGCGTCGAGGTAGCCGCTCTCGCGCAGCAGCTCGTTCAGCAGCGCCGCGATCGGCGCGCCGCTCTCGGCCCGCTCGCGCAGCACTCTCATCGTGCCCATGAAGCGGTGAAACGCCTTCACCGCCGCGGTACCGAGGCCGGGGACCGCCTCCGGGTCGGCCGCCGCCTCCCACACCGTGATGCCGGCGGTGTTGGCCCAGCTCACGACGCGCGAGAACGAGGTCGCGCCGATCCCGCGCCGCGGCGAGTTGACGATCCGCCCGAAGGCGACGACGTCCTGCGGGTTGACGAGCGCCGTCAGGTAGGCGATCGCGTCCTTGATCTCGGCGCGCTCGTAGAACTTCGTGCCGCCGATCACCTGGTAGCCGATCTGCGCGCGCACGAGCGTGTCCTCGAGCACGCGCGACTGCGCGTTGGTGCGGTAGAAGACGGCGACCTCGTTGCGTGACGTGCCCTCGTCGACGAGCCGCTCGATCTCACCCGAGACGAAGCGCGCCTCCGCGTGCTCGTCCTCCAGCTCGCGCACCTTGATCGGGTCGCCGGCGCCGAGGTCGGTCCACAGCGCCTTCCCCATCCGCCCGCGGTTGTGCGCGATCACCGCGTTGGCCGCGTCGAGGATCGTCTGCGTCGAGCGGTAGTTCTGCTCCAGCTTGACGACCATCGCGTCGGGGAAGTCGTCCTCGAAGTCGAGGATGTTGCGGACGTCGGCGCCGCGAAAGCCGTAGACCGACTGGTCGTCGTCGCCGACCACGCAGATGTTTCTGTGCTGGCCGCCGATGAGCTGCAGCCAGCGGTACTGCGCGTGGTTGGTGTCCTGATACTCGTCCACGAGGACGTGGCGGAAGGCGCTCGCGTAGCGCTCGCGCACCTCGGGGAACAGCTCCATCACGTTGACGGCGCGCACGAGCAGGTCGTCGAAGTCCATCGCGTTCATGCGGTGCAGCTCTGACTCGTAGAGCTTGTAGACGTCGACGACCGTCTGCTCGAAGTACGAGCCGACGATCTCGCCGTAGGACTCGGCGTCGCGCAGCTTGTTCTTGGCGTCGGAGATCTCGTGGTGGATCGCGCCCGGCGTGAAGCGCTTGGGGTCGACGTCGAGCTCCTCGATGCAGCGCTTGACGAGCCGGCGCGCATCGGCCTGGTCGTAGATCGTGAACTGCCGCGTGTAGCCGAGCCGGTGCGCGTCGGCGCGCAGCATGCGCGCGCAGGCGGCGTGGAACGTCAGCAGCCACATCGCGCGCGTGCGCGCGCCGACGAGCAGCTCGACGCGCTCGCGCATCTCCTGCGCCGCCTTGTTCGTGAACGTGATCGAGAGGATCTCGTCGGGCCGCGCCTGCCCGGTGGCGAGCAGGTAGGCGATGCGGTGCGTCAGCACGCGCGTCTTGCCCGAGCCGGCGCCGGCGAGGATCAGCAGCGGCCCCTCGCCGTGCAGGACGGCCGCGCGCTGGGGCTCGTTCAGACCCGCGAGCAGGCGGTCCAGCTCGGTGTCGGTGTCAGCGGGTCGGGCGGGCTCCATCGGCGCGTCCGACGATAGCGAGCGGCACGGCGCGCCAGCCGGGCCTGATCGGCCGCCATCCGTCGTGTCGATGTGCCGCGAGCCGGTAGACTGCGCGGGTGTCAAAGGGGGAACGCACGCTGGGGGTGCGTGCAGGGACGCGCGCGGCCGAGCCGGCGCGCACCGCGGTCGCGCCCGCCGAGCTCGCCTGGCTGCTCGCGCTGCCCGGCGCCGTCGTGCTGGTCGCGGCGATCGTGCTGCTCGGGCCGCCGCTCGGGAGGCTGCTGTTCCCGACGCTGCACGTCGCCTTCTGGAAGACCGGCATCACGACGCTCGCGGTCCGCCCCGAGCCGACCGAGCAGGGCCGCTACGTGATCGCGATCGCCGGTCCCGTCGCGCTCTCGGCGCTGCTCGTCGCGCTGCGCGGACGGCCTGTGCCGCTGCGCGCGGGCATGACGTCGGCGCTCGTCCAGATCAGCCAGCTCCTGCTCGCCGCATTCGCCGTCACTGCGCTCGTCGCGCAGTACCGCGTCGTCTACGACGTCTCGTACTCGGGCACCCAGCCGTTCAGGCGCGTGTACTTCACGCCCGCGACGCTCGTCGTCTCGGCGCTGCTGACCGTCGCCGCCGTGCTGGTGCTGCGGCGCGAGGCGCTCGTCGCGCGGATCGGGCGGCTGGCGCGCGAGACCGACCGCCGGCGCCTGATCGCGTTCGTGCTCGCGGTCCTGTTCCTGATCCTGTGGCTGCTGACGGCGGTCAACACCGAAGGCTCGTTCGGGCTCTCGAACGACGGCGTGCGCGGCAACGTCACCTTCTGGCTCGACGAGGCCTACGCGGTGCTCGACCACCGTGCGCCGCTCGTGAACTTCCACGCCCAGTACAGCCAGCTGTGGCCGTATCTCAGCGCCGGGATCATGTCGCTGGCCGGACCCTCGTTCGGCGCCTACGTCGCGATCATGGTGACGGCGAGCGGCCTGTCGCTGCTCGCGGTCTACGCCCTCTTCCGCCGCGTCGTTCACAGCTCGCTGCTCGGTCTCGCGCTGTTCCTGCCGTTTGTCGCGACCGGCTTCTTCATGGAGCTGGGGCCGCTCGGAAACCGCTACGGCCCGTCGAACCTCTTCAGCATGTTCCCGATGCGCTACGGCGGGCCGTACGTGCTCGCGTGGCTGCTCGCGCGGCACGTCGACGGCCTGCGCCCGCGCCGCGGCGCGCTGCTGTTCCTGGCCGCCGGGATCGTGCTGCTGAACAACGTCGAGTTCGGTCTGCCCGCGTTCGCGGCGACGCTCGCAGCGCTGCTGTGGAGCGACGCGCGCCCGTGGCGGCCGCGCATCCTGACGCTGCTGCGTGACGCCGCGCTCGGCCTGCTCGGCGCGATCGCGCTCGTCGCGCTGCTGACGCTCACCGTCGCCGGGTCGCTGCCGCACTTCGGCTACCTGTTCACGTTCTCGAGACTGTGGGGCCTCGGCGGCGTGACGATGCTGCCGATGCCGACGCTCGGCTTCCACCTCGCGATCTACGCGACGTTCGCGGCGGCGCTGGTGGTGGCGACGGCCCGTGCGATCGGCGGAGCGGAGCATCGGGTCTTGACCGCGCTGCTGGCATGGGCCGGCGTGTTCGGGCTCGGCGCCGGCAGCTACTTCGCCGGCCGCTCGCATCCGGAGGTGCTGATCAGCCTCTTCTCGGCGTGGGCGTTCGCCCTCGCGCTGCTGCTCGTCGTCGTCGTGCAGGCCGTCGACGCGCGCGCCGACCGCCGTCCGAGCGTCGCGGAGATCGCGCTGCTCGCCGGCTGCGCGCTGGCCGTCTGCTCGCTCGCGCAGACGCCCGCGCCCTGGCCCCAGATCTCGCGCATCGGCAGATCCGCTGCGACCCCCGAGCTGAAGGTGCTCGCCACGCGCAGCTTTGTCGCCGCCTCGGGCGCCGCACCGGGCGAGCGGGTCCTGATCCTCGCGCCGATGGGCCATCGCGTCGCGTACGAACTCGGGCTCGTCAACGTCGCACCGTACGTGGGCATCATCTCGATGCCCGCCGAGCAGCAGATGACCGAGTCGCTCGACGCGCTGCGCGCCGCCGGCGGCACGCGCGTGTTCGCGTCGCTCAGCCAGATACTCCCGCCCCAACTGCGGGCAATCGAACAGGCCGGCTTCCAGGTCGCCCGCCGCGACGAAGCGAATGTCGAACTGCGTGCGACGCGCTGAGCGCAGCGGCTCAGACGAGCAGGTATGTGACGCGCGTCACGACGACGTACGCGCAGAACAGCAGCGTCGCGCCGCGCAGCCGCGAGTCGCGCCCGGCCGCCGCGAGCGGCAGCAGCCACACGACATACCAGGGCACCAGCCACGCGGTGCTGAGCAGCAGCGCGAGCGTCGCCCATCCGGCGCCGGCGATCCAGTCGATCCGCTTGCGCCACGTCGCCCACAGCAGCCACGCGACCGAGGCCGCGAAGGCGAGCAGGAACGCGAGCCGCAGCCCGCTCGGGAGCGTGTCGTAGCCGAGCAGCCCGGCGACGCGGCGCGGCACGCTGTCGGCCGCCACGAATCTCTGCTGCTCGCGGATCTGGTTGACGAAGCCGAGCGCGTCGCCGCCGAAGGCGGCGACGGCGGCCGCCAGCACCGCCACGGTGGCGGCCAGCGCACCAGCGACCACCCGCCGCGGACGCTCGGCGCCCAGCAGCAGGAACGGCAGCAGCAGCCCCGCGGACGCCTTCACGCCGACCGCGAGCACGCCGAGCGCCCCGCCGCCCACGTCGCGCTCCTCCAGCACGAGCAGGATCGCCCCGAGCCCGAGCGCCATCAGCAGGAAGTCGTTGTGCGCGCCGCCGACGCCGTAGGCGAGCAGCAGCGGGTTGAGGCCGACGAACAGGATCGCCGGCACCGGCGCGCCGCCGCGCCGCTGCACGATGCGCCACACGAGCGCCACGCAGCCGAGGCTCGCGGCCGCTGCGAGCACCTTGCAGGCCCACAGCGCGGCCGGCACGCTCAGCCACGCGAGCGGCTCGCTCGCGGCCGTGAACAGCGGGCCGTAGGGCGTCGCGACGTCGCGCCAGCGGACATATCTCACGACCGGGTCGTGGAGCGCGGCCGCCGCACCGTGCGTGTACGGGTCGAGACCGTGCAGCACAGCCAGGCGCGCGTAGTCGACGTAGCCGAAGACGTCCGCCGAGAACAGCGGCGGCGCCAGCAGGAAGACGACGTGCACGGCGAGCACCGCGGCGATCGCGAGGCGCGCCGAGATCGCGCCTGCGCGCGCGCAGGCCAGCGCCACGAGGTAGCAGGCGAACATCGCGACCAGCATCAGCGCGCCGGTCGGCGGCTGCAGCACGAGGCCGAGGCCGTGGAACGGTCCGGCGAGCCAGTCGGGCATGCCGCCGCGGCCGCTCGACGGCACGAACCAGATGCGGCGCTCCGCCGACCCGCCGACCGCCAGCAGCCCGGCGGCGGCGAGCAGCCCGGCCAGCGCGGCGGCGCCGATCGGCGCCGCCGCAGCCGCAGGCATCCGCGGCCCGGCCATCCGCGGAGGCTCCGCGTGCGCCACCGTGGCCATCGGCCCCTATCCCGCCCCGGCCGGGTTGAAGCCCGGCGGGATCTCCTGCGTCAGCGGCGGCGGGTTCTCCAGCAGCAGGTGCGGAACCGACGCGAAGCCGTAGCCCTGTCTGCGCAGCTCGGCGACGATCCGCGGGACCGCGGCCAGCGTCTCCGAGCGGTCCCCGCCGCCGTCGTGCATCAGCACGATCGAGCCCGGCTGGACCGCGCCGACGACGTTGTGGACGATCGCGTCGGCGCCGGGCTTCGTGTAGTCCTCGCTGTCGACCGACCACAGCACCGACAGCATTCTGCGGCGCGCGAGCAGCGCGTGCGTCGTCTGGTCGTAGGAGCCGTAGGGCGGGCGGAACAGCCGCGGGTAGGGCGCGCCGTAGGAGCGGATCTCGGCCGCGTCGCCGGCGATCTGGTGCTGCTGGTCGGCAGGCGACAGCTGCGTGAGGTTCGGGTGGTCGAGCGTGTGGTCGCCGACCGTCATCCCGGCCGCGACCTCGTGCTGGAGCTGCGGCGCGAACGTCGGCAGCTGGTAGCCGACGACGAAGAAGGTGGCCGGCACGCCCAGCCGCTGCAGCTCGGCGATCAGCCGGTCTGTGTACGGGCTCGGCCCGTCGTCGAACGTCAGCGCGACGAGGCGGTGCTGCGCGCCGGCCATGCGCACGAACGGGGTGCGCTGCAGCGCGCGGTCGATCGCCGCGCCCTCGAGCGCGCGCTCTTCGGCGCCGAGCGAGCGTCTGCCGGTGCCGGCGAGCGTCTGCAGGCGGCCGTACCAGCCGACCGGCGCCGCGGCGTCGCTCACGGCGGCGGGTCCACCGCCGCCGGCGCCGGCGATCAGGCCCAGCACCAGCGCGCCGGCCGCCACCGCACAGAGCGCGCCTGCCCGCCGGCGGCGGTGGCGAAGCTCGACCTGCGTCGGACGGCTCGGCCCACGGATGACGTCGATGAGGCGCATCCCGGAGGATCATGATCGCGAATCGCGCGGATGGGCGCGGCGCGCCATGGGTGACGTCGCGCGGAGGCGGTCGCTTGCGATCGCCGGAGCGCGAAACGCCGATCGCCCGCGCGCAGCCAGCCGCCACCGGGCCTTCGACTACGCTTCCCCGCCCTATGCCCGCCCTGTGGGTCATCGTTCCGACATATGACGAGGCCGCCTCGATCGAGCGGCTGCTGCGCAGCGTCGCCGCCGTGCTCGCCGAGGCGGCGCCCGGTGACCACCGCATCCTGGTCGTCGACGACGGCTCACCCGACGGCACGGCCGACCTCGCCGAGCGCCTGGGCGCCGAGCTGGGCGTCGTCGAGGTGCTGCGCCGCAAGGAGAAGAACGGCCTCGGGCAGGCCTACCTGGCCGGCTTCGGGCACGCGCTCGCGGCCGGAGCCGAGCGCGTCTGCGAGATGGACGCCGACCTGTCGCACGACCCGCAGCACCTGCCCGCGCTGCTGGCGGCCGCCGAGCACGCCGACGTCGTGCTCGGCTCGCGCTACGTGCCTGGCGGCGGCGTCACCGAGTGGGGGCTCCCACGGCGGCTGCTGAGCCGCGGCGGCTGCATCTACGCGCGCCTGATCCTCGGCCTTCCCCAGCACGACCTGACAGGCGGCTACAAGGTCCTGCACCGCCGCGTGCTCGAGGCGATCCAGCTCGACAGCGTGCGCTCGCAGGGCTACGTGTTCCAGATCGAGATCACGTACCGCGCCGTGCTCGCCGGCTTCCGCGTCGTCGAGGTGCCGATCGTCTTCCGCGAGCGCGAGGTCGGCACGAGCAAGATGTCGGCGCGCATCGCGATCGAGGCGATGTGGCGCGTGCCGGGGCTGCGTCGGAGCGCACGCGTGGCCGTCGCGCGGCGCTGAGTCGTAGTCTTCGGTCGATGGACCGAACGTTGGGCCTGCTGAGCGTGGTCGCCCCGGTGTACGAGGAGGAGGCGCTCGTCGAGGCCTTCCACGCCCGCGTGTGCAGCGCGCTGGAGGGGATCCCGTTCGAGCTCGTGCTCGTCGACGACGGCTCGTCGGACCGCACGCCGGAGCTGCTCGAGCAGATCGCCGCGCGCGACGAACGCGTGCGCGTCGTGATCCTGTCACGCAACTTCGGGCACCAGACGGCGCTCACCGCCGGGCTCGACCACGCGCGCGGCGACGCCGTCGCGATGATCGACGCCGACCTGCAGGACCCGCCCGAGCTGATCCCCGAGATGCTCGACCACTGGCGCCGCGGGACCGATGTCGTCTATGCCGTGCGCAAGCGCCGCGACGGCGAGACGCGCTTCAAGCTGACGACCGCGCGCTGGTTCTACAAGCTCTTCAGCGCGCTCGGCGACGTCGCGCTCGAGCCCGACTCGGGCGACTTCCGCCTGCTCGACCGCGCGCCGCTCGACGCGCTCCTGTCGATGCGCGAGCGCAACCGCTTCCTGCGCGGGATGACCGTCTGGATCGGCTACACGCAGACCGCGGTCCCCTACGAGCGCGACGCGCGCTATGCCGGCGAGACGAAGTACACGCTGAAGAAGATGGTGACGTTCTCGCTCGACGCGATCTCGTCGTTCGGGCACCGGCCGCTGCAGCTCGCGACGCTCGTCGGCTTCCTCTGCGCGGCGCTCGCGTTCGTGCTGATCCCGGTCGTGGTCGCGCTGCGCCTGCTCGGCTCCTACCTGCCCGGCTTCGGCTCGATCACGATCGCGATCCTGCTGCTCGGCGGGATCCAGCTGATGGCGATCGGCCTGATCGGCGAGTACGTCGGGCGGATCTACGACGAGGTCAAGGGCCGGCCGCTGTACCTGGTGCGCTCGCGGTTGAACGACCTCGACGACGAGGACCTCGCCGTCGGCTCGTCGCACGCGCCGGGCTCCGCGCGGCGTCCGCTCTAACCGCCAGCCGGGTTCGGCCCGCGCGCGGCGCGCAGCGGCGCCGGCTCGTCCTCGTCGCCGGGGATCGTCGCCGGGTCGACGCCGTGCTCGGCGAGCGCCCGCTCGAGCGCGCCGATGCGGCTCGCGAGGCCCTTGATCGCGTCGGAGATCGGGTCGGGCAGGTGCGCCCAGTCGGCGTCCGGGCCCTCCGGGCGACGGCCGTCGATGCGCACCGGATGGCCCGGGTTGCCGACGACCGTCGAGTTCGGCGGCACGTCGTGGATGACGACCGTGTTGGCGCCGATCTTCGAGCCGTGACCGACCGTGATCGGGCCCAGCAGCTTCGCGCCCGAGCCGATCGTGACGTTGTCCTGCACGGTCGGGTGGCGCTTGCCGCACGAGAAGCCGGTGCCGCCGAGCGTGACGCCCTGGTAGAGCGTCACGTCGTCGCCGATCTCGGCCGTCTCGCCGATCACGACGCCCATCCCGTGGTCGATGAAGAGCCCGCTCCCGATCTGCGCGGCCGGATGGATCTCGATGCCGGTCAGCAGGCGTGTGAAGCCGGCGATCAGGCGCGGCAGCAGCGGCACGTGCGCCTCGAACAGCGCGTGCGCGACGCGGTGCGCGAGGACCGCGTGGACGCCGGGCCAGATCGCGAGGATCTCGCTCGAGCCGACGCCGCGTGCCGCGGGGTCGCGCTCCTGCGCGGCATGGACGTCGCGGCGGATCTCCTTCCAGACGCGTCCGAAGGTCGCGAGGCCGGGCATGCGCCAAGGGTAGTCGAGCCGGCGACGTCCGGCGGGGGCGGCCCGCTACGGGGCGAAGAACGGCGTCGAGACGTAGCGCTCGCCGGAGTCCGGCAGCACCGCGACGATCCGCTTGCCGGCCGACTCCGGCCGCTTGGCGACCTCGATCGCCGCCCACACGGCCGCGCCGCAGGAGATGCCGGCGAGCACGCCCTCGCGGCGCGCCAGCAGGCGCGCGGTCTCGATCGCGTCCTCGTCGTCGACCGCGATCGTCTCGTCGAGTACGTCGCGGTTCAGCACGGCCGGCACGAAGCCGGCGCCGATCCCCTGGATCTTGTGCGGACCCGGGCGCCCGCCCGACAGGACCGGCGAAGAGGCCGGCTCGACCGCGATCACCCGACAGCCCGGGTTGCGCTCCTTCAGCAGCTCGCCCGTGCCGGTGATCGTGCCGCCGGTGCCGACGCCCGCGACGAGCACGTCGACGCGGCCGTCCATCGCCTCCCAGATCTCCGGGCCGGTCGTGCGGCGGTGGACCTCGGGGTTGGCGGGGTTGGAGAACTGGTCGGGCAGGAAGACGTCGGCGCGCTTCGCCATCGCTCTCGCGGCGGCGACCGCCTCGTGCATCCCGCCCATCGACTCGGTCACCTCGACGTGCGCGCCGTAGAGCCGCAGCAGCGCCTCGCGCTCGCGGCTCATCCCCTGCGGCAGCGTCAGCACGAGCTCGTAGCCCTTCGCCGCGCACACGAACGCGAGCGCGATGCCGGTGTTGCCGCTCGTCGCCTCGACGATCGTCGTGCGGCCCGGCTCGATGCGGCCCTCGCGCTCGGCCGCCTCGATCATCGCGACGCCGATGCGGTCCTTGACCGAGCCGCCCGGGTTGAGCGCCTCGAGCTTGCCGAACAGCTGCGCGTCGCAGCCTTCGGGCAGCAGCCGCGTGAGCTGCACCATCGGCGTGCGCCCGACGTGCTCGGCAATGTTGATCGGGATTCGCGACATTCGCCGCCGGAACGATAGCGGCGCTTGCTACAAGGCGGCGGGCGCATCGGGTTGGGCGGGTCCCCAATACGCGTCGGCGACGCTGCGCAGCGCGTCCTTCGCGTCCTCGTCGCACAGCGCTCCGGCGATCCCCGCCTCGAACAGCGCGCGGGGATCGGCGCCGAGCGACCGTGCGGCCGCGTGCTCGGCCTCCAGGTCGCAGGAGAAGAACGTCGGGTCGTCGGTGTTGACCGTGCACGGCACGCCCGCGGCCAGGAGCTGCGGGAGCTGGTGCGCCTCGACCGACGGCACGACCGACAGGCAGACGTTCGAGAGGACGCACACGTCGAGCACGATCTGCCGGTCGGCCAGCTCGCGCAGCAGCGCGGGATCCTCGACCGCGCGCACGCCGTGGCGGATGCGGTCGGCGTGCAGCACGTCGAGCGCGCCGCGGATCGACGGCGGGCCGGCGACCTCGCCGGCGTGCGGGACGGACGCGAGCCCGCCCGCGCGCGCGATCGCGAAGGCGTCCGCGTACTGCTCGGGCGGGTACTGCGCCTCCAGCCCGCCGAGGCCGAGCGCGACGACGCCGCGGTCCTGGTAGCGGACGGCCAGCTCCGCCGTCTCGTTCGCCAGCTCCTGGCTGACGCCGCGCGTGATGTCGGGCGTCAGGCGGAGCTCGATCCCGAGCGTCTCGCGGGCCTCCTGCACGCCGTCGCAGAAGCCCTCGAAGACGACCTGCTGGTCGACCCCGACGCTGGCCTTGTCCGACGGCGAGAAGATCGCCTCCAGGTAGACGGCGCCCTGCTGCTGCGCGCGGGCGGCGTAGTCGAGCACCAGCTCGCGGTAGTCCCGTTCGGTCCGCAGCGCCCGCGTCGTCGCCATCCATGCGGCGATGAAGTGCTCGAAGTCGGTGAAGCGCATGTACTCCGCGAGCGCCTCGACCGAGTCGGCCGGCAGCGCGAAGTCGTTGCGCTTCGCGCACGCGATCAGCGCCGCGGGCGAGATCGCGCCCTCGAGGTGGACGTGCAGCTCGATCTTCGGATAGGGCGCATGCGCGGCGGCGGTCACAGGCCGCGACGCTACCAGGCGCTTCAGCCGGCCAGCGCGCGTTCGCCCGCCTGCGTCTCGGCGACGTCGAGCAGGTCGCGGATCGTCAGGTGGCGCAGCAAGCGGCCCTCGGCGTCGAGCAGCAGGATCGCGTCGTGGCGGCTCTCCGACGGCCGCGCCATCGCGCGCGAGGCGAGCTCGGACCAGGGCGTCGTGGCGGGCAGCGCGAGGCAGTGGCGATCGGCGACGCGCAGCACCGAGCGCTGCCCGTAGAGCGCGAAGCCGAAGCGGTGCCCGAGGCGCGACAGCAGACGGTGGCGCGTCAGCAGCGCGATCACGCGCCGCTCGCCGTCGAGCACGACGAGCGTCTCCAGCCGTGCGTCGGCGGCGAAGCGCGCGTGCGCCTGCTCGGCGGTCGTGTCCGGGTCGATCGCCGCGACGTCGTCCGACGGCGACGGCGACGCCCGGCCGTCCCGCTGCGCCGGAACCGGCGTGCGGGCGAGCGGCGGCCACGGCGGCCCGGGGCGGGCGAGCAGAAAGCCCTGCGCGAGCGGCACGCCGAGGCGCACGAGCGTCTCCAGCTCGCCCTCCGTCTCGACGCCCTCGGCGACGATGTGGCTGCCCGCGTGCTGGGCGTAGCGCAGCAGCGCGTCGACGAGCGCGGCGCGCTTCGGGTCGCGGTCGATCCCGCGCACGAGCGCGCGGTCGAGCTTGAGGTACGCCGGGTGCAGGTCGATCGCGTGGCGCAGGCCGGAGTAGCCGGCTCCCATGTCGTCGACGGCCACGCGCGCGCCGCGCTCGACGAGCGGCGCCAGCGCCAGCTGGAGCGCCGCGTAGTCGCGCACGAGCGCCTCTTCGGTGATCTCCAGCACGAGCCCTTGGAGATCCGGCTGGGCGGCGAGCAGCTCGAGCGCGCGCGGGTCGGCGAGCAGCTGACTGGAGACGTTCACCGTCAGGCGCGTGCCGGGCGGGCGTTGCGGCAACAGCGCCAGCCCGCAGCCGAGGCACGCGAGGTCCAGCTCCTCGCGCATCCCGACGCGCTCGGCGAGCGCGAACAGCTCGCCGGTCGTCAGGTCGCCCGGGATGCCGAAGCGCGCGAGCGCCTCGTAGGCGTGGATCGCGCCGCTGCGGAGGTCGACGATCGGCTGCGTCGCCATCGATATCCGTCGCTGCGCGATCGTCTCGGCCAGCGCGCGCCGCGCCCGCTCGTCGTCACGGTCGGCGAGCGACTCGCCCGTGTACGCGACGACGCGGCCTTTGCCGGTGCGCTTGGCGCGGCGCATCGCGACGTCGGCGGCGCGCAGCAGCGCGGCGACGGTCGTCCCGTCGGCCGGCGCACTCGCGATCCCGATCGAGACGTCGACGCCGTGCCGCGGCCCGCCGGGACCGCGCAGCGCCAGCAGGATCCGCTCCCCGACGGCTTGCGCGTCGTCGCCTCGCACGAGCAGCGCGAACTCGTCGCCGCCGAGCCGGCCGATCGCGTCCTGCTCGCGCACGACGCCCGCCGCCGTGCGCACGAGCTGGACGAGCAGCTCGTCGCCGGCGGCGTGGCCGAGCAGCTTGTTGACCTCGCCGAAGCCGTCGACGTCGATCGCGAGCAGCGCCAGCGGGCGCTGCGCCGTCGCGCAGGCGAGGCGCCGCTCCAGCTCGCGCGCGAAGGCCGCGCGCGCGAGCGCGCCCGTGAGGCCGTCGTGCCTCGCCTCGTGCCGCGCCGCCGCGAGGGCGCGCTCGTAGCGCAGCATCGCCGGCCGCACGAGCAGCCGCCACGTCAGCGCCACCACGGCCACCGCCACGACGGCGACGACCGGCACGACCACGTTCATCACATTCCCGAAGATCGGGTTCCGGCGCACCGGAGTTGAGCCGGTTTCACAGCTCGGTCACAACCTCCCGCACATACGAACGTGTGTTCGTATTCTTCCGTCCGCTGCTCTGCCTACGGTTCGTACACGATGACCGACGGAGTCGCAGAGCTTCACCGGGCCCGACTCGCGTACGAGGCATCGCTGCGCGCGCTCGACCAGCAGCAGCGTGTCTTGGAGGACATCCGCTCGCGGACGGGCGTCCTATTGGCGGCCGCGTCCCTGAGCGCGTCGTTCCTCGGTGCGCGCGCGTTCGACGGCCACGCAAGCGTCGTCCTTAGCCTGCTCGCGCTTGCATCGTTCGTCGTGACCCTCCTGCTCGGGATCCTCATCCTCACGCCGCGCGCACAGTTCGTCTTCTCGACGGCGGGGAGCGTCCTCTACCGCGACCTCCACGATCTCGACGACCCGTCTGAGCAGCACCGGCACACGGCCTACTGGCTGGATGCGTTCTGGGAAGCCAACAAGTCGCCGATCCAACGGCTTACACGGCGGTTCGAGGTCGCGGCCGGCGCCCTCGTCGTCCAGATCCTGTGCTGGGTCCTCGCCGTGACCGTTACCCTGAGTTGAGCCATGCCGAGAAAGCCGCTTCCGCCCCCTCCACCGCCCCCCTCTCCGGACCTCGGTCGTCCGGAGATCGGCAGACGCTGACGCCGCGCTCAGATGTAGTACATCGCCGAGCCGGCGTCGCGCGCTTCGCGATCGATCACGTCGGCGACGGTCGTCTGCTCGAGCACGGTGCGGGCGGCGGCGGCCGCATCCGCGAAGACGCCCTCGGAGCCGGCGCCGAAGGTGCCGTCGAGCAGCTCGACCAGCTCGAGCACGGTGATCTCGGACGGGTCGCGCGCGAAGCTGTAGCCGCCCTTCACCCCCCGCTGCGATCTCAAGATGCCCGCGCGGCGGAGGACCGCGAACAGCTGCTCGAGGAACTGCACCGGGATCTCCCGCCGCTTCGCCAGCTCCCCGATCGGCACCGGCCCGGAGCCACCGAGGCGCCCCAGCTCGGACAGCGCCTGAAGCGCGTAAGGGGATTTCGTCGTGATCGAGAGCATCTCCGGCTCCCGATGTTAAGCCACCGACCCGCCAGCACCACGATTTCACGAGCGCATCGTCGTTCCTGAGGCCGCACGATGCCGAAGCCCGTACTGGTTGTACGGGCAAGGCGTCGGGTGGCCTCAAGCGCGGCGAGGCGCCGCGAAATCAGATCCAGCCGCGCTCTGTGGCTATGAGGACAGCTTGGGCGCGGTCCACCGCACCCAACTTGCCGTAGATGTTGTGCAGGTGCGTGCGCACGGTGCTGGTCGAGAGCGCCAGCTCGTGGGCGATCTGCTTGTAGACCTTGCCCTGGCCGAGGCGTCTCAGCACCTCGATCTCGCGGGTCGAGAGCGGGCAGGGGTCGAGCTGGCGCTGGCGCTGGCTGTTCGCCGGGTAGGGCAGGTCGTACATGACGGCGCGCAGCTCCGCCGGGCCGAGCCCGACCGTGCGCGCGCACGCGAGCATCTCGCTCGGCGAGACGGCGTCGCCCTGCCCGTAGTGGGCGAGCATGTCGGCCAGCCGCACGAGCGCGGCCTCGCCGTCGGCGTCGGCGCCGTGGTGGCGCTCGATCGTCGAGGCGATCGTTCTCGGCAGACCCCAGCGGCGCGCGAGCACGCCACCGACCAGGGCGTGGTCGACGCCCAGCTCACGCCGCTCGCGATGAATCCGCTCCTCCGGCGTCTTCGCATCGCCGTGCACCTGGCGCGGGTAGCCCGGATAGGCGTGTGCGAGCACGAGCTTGCCGACGTCGTGCAGCAGCGAGGTGACCATCAGGCGGTCGCGCTCCTCGTAGCCGAGCTCGGCGGCGAGCCGGTCGGCGGCGCGCTGCGTGGCGACGCCGTGGAGGCGGAAGCGCTCCGGCGTTCCCTCCCATATCCCCGACCGCTCGAAGAAGTCGAACGTGCGCGCACGGCTCGCGAGCGCTTGCACGGCGGCCGGCGACAGCACGCTGACGGCGCGCACGACGCTGTCGACGCGGCCGCGCGTACGGCCGTCGACGCGGTTGGCGAGCCGCAGCGTCGCGATCGCGAGCGCGACGTCGGACTCGACGGCGGTCACGACCTCGGCGGTCGACGGGCGCTCCTGCGCGAACAGACGCAGCACGCGGTTGCGCGACTCGGCGAGCACCGGGAACGCCTCGAGCGCCTCGAACGCGGCCGTCAGGCGACGCCCGTGGCCCTCGTTGTGATGCCGCACCATCGGCGGGTCGGCGGTGGAGCTGCTCGGAGGCAAGCTGGTGACAGTCGGAGTCGGTGCGGGGGCGGTCGAGGTTGCGGGCGTCATGCGATCGTAGAGTTCCTCAGCTCGGCGTGCGAGAGGAGCGCCGCGTCATCGCCGCGATCCGCTCCCTCTATCGGCAGCCGTGGCCGACCGGTTTAGGGTCTTGCGCCCAAAGCGGGCGCGCGCACCGTCTACGCGGCCGCGGAGGCGGCGCGTGCAAGCGCCGCGTCGATGCGCCGCAGCGTCTCTTCGCGGCCCAGCAGCGCGACGCTCTCGAAGATCCCCGGCGAGACGGTCGTGCCGGCGATCGCGACCCGCACGGGCTGGAAGACCTGCTTTGGCTTCCAGCCGCGCGCCTCGACGAGCGCGCGCAGCGCGACGTCGATCGCGTCCTGGGTGAAGGGGTCGAGCGCGGCAAGCGTCTCGCGCGCCGCCGCGAGCGCCTCCGCCCCACCCTCGGCGCCGATCGTCTTGCCCCACGCCGCCTCGTCCTCGACCGGGCCGTCGTAGAGGAAGCCGGCGAGCGGCCAGAAGTCGACGAGCGTCTGGATCTTCTCGCGGCTGATCTCGACGCCGTCGCGCAGCCCGGTGCGACCAGTGAACGCCTCGATCCGCGCGGTCAGCTCCTCGACCGACAGCTCGCGCAGGTAACGGCCGTTGATGTGGCGCAGCTTCTTCTCGCCGAAGACGGCCGGCGACTTGGAGATGCGCTCCAGCCGCAGCCGCTTGGCCAGCTCCTCGCGCGGGAAGATCTCCTCCTCGGCGTCGAAGCCGGCGCCGAGCAGCGCGATGTAGTTGACGAGCGCCTCGGGCAGGTAGCCGGCGTCGCGCAGCTCCTGCACGGATGCGGCGCCGTGGCGCTTGGACAGCTTCTTGCCGTCGGGACCGTGCAGCAGCGGCAGGTGCGCGTAGCGCGGCGCGGCCTCGCCGAGCGCCTCGAACACGAGCAGCTGCTTGGGCGTGTTGGAGAGGTGGTCCTCGCCGCGCACGACGTGCGTGATGCCGGCGTCGAGGTCGTCGATCGCGACGGCGAAGTTGTAGAGGACCGAGCCGTCCGCGCGGGCGATCACGGGGTCGTCCATGTGCACGTGCTGGAAGCGCGCCTCGCCGCGGATGACGTCGTCGACGACCGTCTCGCCGTCGTCGGGCACGCGCAGGCGCACCGCGCCGGTCTCCTCCGCCTCGCCGCGGAAGCCGCGGTCGTGGCCGTGCCGCTCCTTGAACGCTCTCACGTCGTCGGCCGTGGCGGTCGTGCGGTAGGCGTGGCCGGAGTCGAGCAGGCGCTGCAGCGCCTCGGCGTGGCGGGCCGCGTTCTGCGTCTGGAAGATCGGCCCCTCGTCCCAGTCCAGCTCCAGCCAGCGCAATGCGTCGAGGATCTGCTCGACGTTCTCAGGGGTCGAGCGCTCTCTGTCCGTATCCTCGATCCGCAGCACGAGGGCTCCCCCCGAGCCGCGTGCCAGCAACCAGTTGTAGAGAGCCGTTCGAGCACCGCCGATGTGCAGCGCGCCGGTGGGAGAAGGAGCAAAGCGAAGTCGCATGAAGTCAGCATGCTAATCGGCGCCCACGTGTCCCCGGCGGGCGGCCTTGCGAAGGCGGTCGAGCGCGGCGTCGAGAGAGGCTGCCGGGCAATCCAGATCTTCAACCAGTCGCCGCGCATGTGGCGGCCGACGAGATACGGCGAGGACGACTTCGCCGCTTTCCGAGCGGCGATGGAGGACAGCCCGATCGACGCGGTGCTGATCCACGCCGTCTACCTGCTCAACTGCGGCAGCGAGGACCCGGACATCCGCGCGAAGTCGCTCACCTCGCTGACCCACTCGCTGCGGATCGGCGACGCGATCGGGGCGGCCGGCGTCGTGCTGCATCCCGGCTCGGCGCTGAGAGGCCCGGTCGAGCCGGCGATCGCGCGCGCCGGCGAGATCTTCCGCGAGGCGCTCGCGGAGAGCGAGTCGTGCCCGCTGCACCTGGAGAACACGGCCGGCACCGGCGGGACGCTGGGGCGCTCGTTCGAGGAGCTCGGCAGCCTGATCGAAGCCGGCGGCGGCGACCCGCGCCTCGGCATGTGCCTCGACTCCTGCCACCTGCTCGCGTCCGGCTACGACATCCGCACGGCAGCCGGCTTGGAGGCGACGCTCGAGCGCTGCGACGCGGTCGTCGGGCTCGACCGGCTCGGCTCGCTGCACCTCAACGACTCGCAGACCCCACTGGGCTCCAACCGCGACCGCCACGCCAACCTCGGCGAGGGCGAGCTGGGCGAGGAGGGCTGCATGGCGTTCCTGTCCGAGCCGCGCTTCGATGGCCTGCCGGTCGTGATGGAGACGCCGGGGCCGGATCGCAGCGGGACGAGCGCGGAGGAAGTGCGCTATGCGTTCGAGCTGCGCGAGCGCGGGCTGGCGGCGCGGGGGATTTGAGAGGGCGGGCGCGTGGCCGCTCGTCTCCGCCGCGGGCTCCGCTAACGTCCGCGCTCCCTTGGCGTCGGCGCACGATCCACGGGACGCGGCGACCGTCACGCTTGCGGCACCCGACCCGCATGTGATCGTCCTCTTCGGAGCGACCGGCGACCTCGCGCGCCGCAAGCTCCTCCCCGGCCTGCTGCACCTGTCCGAGGCCGGGCTGATGCCGGCGAACTTCCGCGTCGTCGGCACGTCGCTCGAGGAGCTCGACGACGACGCCTTCCGCGCGATCGCGCGCGGAGCCGCCGACGACTTCGCCCGGCACCGCTTCAGCGAGGAGCAGTGGGCCGACTTCGCACGGCGGCTGACGTACGTCGGCCACGACGCCGGCGCGGCCGGGCTCGCCCAAGCGGTCGGCGACGCGGTTGCCGACATCGGCGGCCGCGCGCGCCTGCTCCACTACCTGAGCGTGCCGCCGGCTGCCGCCGGCGCCACGGTCAGACTGCTCGGCGAGGCGGGCCTGGCCGACAACGCCCGCATCATCATGGAGAAGCCGTTCGGCACCGACCTCGAGAGCGCCCGCGCGCTCAACGCCGAGGTGCACGAGGTCTTCGCGGAGCACCAGGTCTTCCGCATCGACCACTTCCTCGGCAAGGAGGCGGCGCAGAACATCCTCGCGCTGCGCTTCGCCAACGGCCTGTTCGAGCCGATCTGGAACCGCCTGCACATCGACCACGTGCAGATCGACGTGCCGGAGACGCTGTCGATCGGCTCACGCGCTGCCTTCTACGAGAAGACGGGCGCCTACCGCGACATGGTCGTCACGCACCTGATGCAGATCCTCGCGTTCGTCGCGATGGAGCCGCCGACCGCGCTGGAGCCGCGCGCCATCACCGAGGAGAAGAACAAGGTCTTCCGCTCGCTCAAGCCGCTGGATCCGGCGTGGGTCGTGCGCGGGCAGTACGAGGGCTACCGCGCCGAGCCGGGCGTCGCGGCCGACTCTGACACCGAGACGTTCGTCGCGCTGCGCTGCGAGTTGGACAACTGGCGCTGGTCGGGTGTGCCGTTCTACCTGCGCACCGGCAAGCGGATGGCGGAGAGCTCGCGCATCATCTCGATCTCCTACCACGAGCCCCCGGCCGGGATGTTTCCCGCCGGCTCCGGCGTCGGCGAGTTCGGCCCTGACCACCTGACGTTCGACCTCGACGAGTCCTCGCGGCTGTCGCTGTCCTTCTACGGCAAGCGCCCGGGCCCGGGCATGCGGCTGGACAAGATGAGCATGCAGTTCTCGCTCGAGGAGACCGGCAACGACGACGACGCGCTGGAGGCATACGAGCGCCTGATCCACGACGCGATGGTCGGCGACCACACGCTCTTCACGACCGCCGACGGGATCGAGCGCCTGTGGGAGATCTCCGCGCCGCTGATCGACCGCCCTTCCCCGCTGCACGCCTATGCGCCGTCCACGTGGGGACCCGACGCGATGCAGGCGCTGATTGCGCCGCACAGCTGGCGGCTGCCGTTCGCGCGCCGCTGGCGCGGCAAGAGATAGCGCCGGCCGGCGCTCAGGCCGCGACGGCGTCGAGCATCGCGGCGCCGAGCAGGTGGTCGAGCTCGGCGCGCAGGGCGGCGTTCGTCGCCGCGACGCGGTATTCGGGGCCGAGCTTCAGCTTGCGCTGCCCGCGCGAGGTCTGCAGGTCGAGCACGACGTCGGACTCGCCCGGGTGCAGCGAGATGAGCTGTTTCAGGTCATCGATCACGCTCGCCGGCAGCACCGTCGCGTCGAGCCGCAGGCGCACCGGCGGTGGGCCGACCGGGATCGCGCGCGCCTGCTCGCGCGCTCTCTCGACCTCGGCCTCGCTCGGCTCGAATCTGGTCGCCTCCTGGAGGATCACGCAGGTGGTGGTGGCGTCCTTGTGGTCGACCTTGCCGCGCACGAGCACGACCGAGTCGAGCGCGAGCGCCTCCTCGTAGGCGGCGAGCGCTCTGCCGAAGATCAGCAGCTCGACGCTGCCTTCGAGGTCGTCGAGCGTGGCGAACATCATGTGGTCGCCTCTCTTCGTGCGGATCTTCTTGCCCTGCGTGATGATCCCGCCGACGGTGACCCACTCGCCGTCGCGGCGGCCGGACAGCTGCGCAAGCGGGCAGTCGACTCTCAGCCGCATCGCCTCGCGTACGGCCTTGAGCGGATGCGCGGAGACGAACAGGCCGATCGACTCCTTCTCGACCGCCAGCAGCTCCGCCTGCTCGAACTCCTCGCTCGGGATCGGCGGGTGGCTCGGCGCGGCGAACGCGGCGGCGGCGCCCGTGGCGGCGCCGGCATCGTCCCCGCCGAAGCCGAGGTCGAAGATCGAGCCCTGCCCGATCTGCGCGTCCTGCTGGGACTTCTGCCCCGCCGCCTGCGCCTGCTCCAGCACCGCGAGCATGCCCTTGCGCGTCGCGCCGGTCGAGCCGAAGGCGCCGCACTTGATCAGCGCCTCGATCGACTTCTTGTTGACGGTGCGGCCGTCGACGCGCTCGCAGAACTCCCATATCGAGGCGAACGGCCCGCCCTCCTCGCGGGCGCGCTTGATCGCCTCCACCGCCGCGAAGCCGACGCCCTTGACGGCATCGAGGCCGAAGCGGATCTTGCCGTCGATGACCATGAACTCGTGGTCGGACTCGTTGACGTCCGGCGGCAAGATGTCGATCCCCATCTGCTCCGTCTGCGCGACGAAGAACGGGACCTTGTCCTTCGTGTCCATGACGGAGGAGATCAGCGCGGCCATGTACTCGGCCGGGTAGTTGGCCTTCAGCCAAGCGGTGCGGTACGCGATCAGGCCGTAGCAGGCGGCATGCGACTTGTTGAACGAGTAGTCGGCCGACTTCTCGTTCGTCTGCCACAGCGATTCGATCGTCGATCCGGCGACGCCGGACGCCTGGCAGCCGGCGACGAACTCCGGCTTGAGCTGCGCCATCGCCTCGCGGTTCTTCTTGCCGATCGCCTTGCGCAGGTCGTCCGCCTTCGCGCCGCTGAAGCCGGCGAGCGACTTGGCGATCTGCATCGCCTGCTCCTGGTACAGGATCACGCCCTTGGTCGACTCGAGGATCGACCTCAGCCGCTCGTCCGCGTAGGTGACGGAGTCGGGGTCGCGCTTGCCGCGCGCGTACGTGGGGATCTGGTCCATCGCGCCCGGCCGGTACAGGGCGTTGAGCGCGATCAGGTCCTCCAGCTCGGTCGGGCGGACCTTCTTGAGCGCCTCGCGCATGCCCTCGGACTCGAACTGGAAGACGCCGATCGAGTCGCCGGCGGCCAGCATCGCGTACGTCTTGGCGTCGTCGAGCGGCAGCGTCGTCATGTCGGGCCGCTCGCCGGTCGAGCGCTCGACGATGTCGAGCGCGTCCTCGATCACGTCGAGGTTGCGCAGGCCGAGGAAGTCCATCTTCAGCAGGCCCAACTCCTCGACCGGCTTCATCGAGAACTGCGTGACGGTGCGGTAGACCTTCTCGTTGTTCTCGTCGGTCCCGGCGTCGGCGAGCTGGAGCGGCACGATGTCGGTCAGCGGGCGGTCTGCGATCACGACCGCGGCGGCGTGGATCGAGGAGTTGCGCACGATCCCCTCCAGGCCCTTGGCGACGTCAACGATCTGTCTCGCGACCGGGTCGGAGTCGACCGCCTTGCGCAGCTCCTCGCCCGGCTGCAGGCAGTCCTCGAACGACGGCGGACGGCCCATGATCGGGTCGGGGATCAGCTTCGCGAGGCGGTCGCCGGCGCCGTAGTCGTGGCCCAGCACGCGCGCCGCGTCGCGCGTCGCCGCGCGCGGGAACATCTTGCCGAACGTGACGATCTGCGCGACCGACTCTCTGCCGTACTTGTCGGTGACGTAGCGGATCACGCGCTCGCGGCCGCGCACGGAGAAGTCGATGTCGATGTCCGGCATCGAGACGCGCTCGGGGTTGAGGAAGCGCTCGAACAGCAGGTCGTAGGCGAGCGGGTCGACGTCGGTGATGCGCAGCGCGTAGGAGACGATCGAGCCGGCCGCCGAGCCGCGGCCCGGGCCGACGGCGATGCCGTTGCTCTTCGCGTAGTGGACGAAGTCCCAGACGATCAGGAAGTACGCGTTGAAGCCCATCTTGTCGATGACAGCGAGCTCCATCTCCATCCGCTCGACCGCATCGGACGGGAGCGGGTCGCCGTAGCGCTCGCGCAGGCCGTCCATCACGAGCGCGCGCAGGTAGGTTCTCTCGTCCTCGCCGCTCGGCGTCGGGTATCTGGGGATCAGCTGCTTGCCCAGCTCGATCTCGACGTCGCAGCGCTCGGCGATCTCGAGCGTCGTCGGCAGCGCGTCGGGCCACTCGGCGAACGCACTCGCCATCTCGTCGTTCGACTTCAAATAGAACTCGTTGGTGTCGAACGTCATCTTCGGCTCGGCGAGCGTCGACTTCGTCTGCACGCACAACAGCGCCGTGTGGTGGTGGTAGTCCTCCTTGCGGAGGTAGTGCACGTCGCCGGTGCCGACGAGCGGGCGGCCGACCTCGCGCGCGATCCGCACGATCCCCTCGTTCGCCTTGTCCTGGTCGGGGATGCCGTTCTTCTGCACCTCGAAGTAGACCTGGTCGCGGCCGAAGGCGTTCATGAGGTCGTCGACGTGCGCGCGAGCCTCGTCGGGGCGGTCGTTGACGAGCCGCTGGCAGAAGCGCGAGGCGAGGCAGCCGGTGAGGACGATGATGCCCTCACTGTGCTGCGACATGATGTCGAGGTCGACGCCCGGCTTGCCGCGGTGCAGGCCCTCGAGGAAGCCGGCCGACGACAGCTTCACGAGGTTGCGATAGCCGACTGCGTTCTCAGCCAGCAGCGTGAGGTGGTTGCGCTCGACGCGGCCCTCGCGGAAGTGGCGGTCGTCGACGACGTAGACCTCGCAGCCGAGCAGCGGCTTGATGCCGTGCTTCTTGGCCGCCTTGAACAGCTCGACCGAGCCGTTCATCACGCCGTGGTCGGTCAACCCCAGCGCCGGCTGGTCGAACGCCGCTGCGCGCGCCGCCAGCGCGTCGATCTTGCACGCCCCGTCGAGCAGCGAGTACTCGGAGTGGACGTGGAGGTGGGCGCAGGACGGGGTCGTCACGGGCGGTCCATGGTAGGCCCCACCCCGGACGATTCGCCCCCCTCGCCCGCGGCTCGTTCCCGCGTTTTCCGGGGTTTCTCGCTCAGGCGGCGGGGTGCTCGGTCTGCGCGATCCAGGTGCGCAGGAGCGCGAGAGCGGCGTCGTCGCCGTCGAGCGTGCCGGACTCGCCGGGCGGAGGCTCGACGCCGGCGATCAGCGCGAGCAGCGCGCCGCGGGTGCAGCGGAGCGTGAGGCGGACGGGCTCGGACGGCGGTCGTGTGACGACGGCCGGCGGCTCGCCGTCGGCGATCCGCAGCCAGGCGTCGACGGGACCGCCGGCGAGCGGCGCGTGTGCGACCGCGAAGCGCTCGCCCTGCGTCGCGGCCGGGTCGATCGCGAGCGCGACAAGCCGCAGCGCGAGCGCCGGTTCGAGCGCGATACCCACCGTGCCGAGATCGCGCAGACCGAGCGGGGCGCGGGCGATGCGGCGCAGCTCGCGCAGTGCGCGGCGACCGCCGCGCACGCGCGCCGGGCGCCGCAGACCGCGGCGCGCGTGCAGCAGGCGCGCGAAGCCGGCGGCGTCGGCGGCGATGCTCAGGTCGCGCTCGCGCCGCGGGCGCGGCGCGGGCTGCAGGGCGACGCTCGCCGAGCCGGGCTCGACGTCGACTGCGTAGCAGCCGCGTCCGGCCAACAGCAGGTCGTAGCGCAGCGGGCGCTGTGCCGCGAGCTGCTGTGCGGGCAGGAGGCCGACGGCGATCCGCCCTGCCACCTCGGGCTCGCTCGCCAGCAGCCCCTGAAGCGCAGCCGTGAGCCACGGCACCGGCGTGCCGGCGGGCAGTGCCGCGAGTGGAGCAGCGGCAGGCGCCGACGCCCGCAGGCGCTCGCGCGCGGCGCTGAGGCGCAGCGGATCGAGGCCGGCGGGCGCCGGGGCCGCGCTCGCGAGCGGAGCTGCAACCGACGAGGACGCCGGCGGCGGGGCCGGCACGTCGCCCGGCCGGGCGGCGGACAGCGGCATCGGCACGACACCGGGCGCGGCGGTGCCGGCAGCCGCGCGCGGCGTGTTCCCGGCTGGGACATCGAACCCAGCAACCTCGACGGCGGGCGCCGCAAGTCCTCCGGCGGCGAGCACGTTCGCGGCTGTCAGTTCCTCGCGCACGCGGCGCAGTGCGGTTTCGATGCGGCGCTCGGCCTCGACGCGCTGGTGCACCGCACGCTGCAGTGCGGCGATGTGGGTGCGCAGCTCGCGCTGGACGGCGAGGCTGCTGTCGAGCTGCGCCTGCAGGCGGCTGGAGCGCTCGCGTTCCAGCGCCAGCGCGGTGATCGGCGCGGCGCGGTCGCCGCGGCGCTGATCAGCCGCACCGGGCAGCGGCTTCGCTCCCGCCGAGGGACCGGCCGCCGTGCGCAGCGCGACAAGCCGGCGCTCGCGTGCGAGGCCCGGCACCGGCGCGCTACGCACGACCGGGGCCGCAGCGGGCTGCGCGATCGCCGCCGCCGCCCGCGCAACTGTCAGCTCCCGTCCCAGCGCGGCCGCCCAGGCCACCGGCGCAGCGCCTTGGCCGTTGCGGGCGCCATTTGCGTTCCCATCGACCGGGTCGCCTGCTCCGACAGTCGGCTCGGGCGCTGCCGGCTCGGCCGACGCCTCGGGCGCCGGGCTCACCGCATCGCCCTGCGCCGTGAGCGCGTCGCGCTCGGCGCGCGCCTCGTCCAACGCGATCCGCAGCGTGTCGCGCTCGCCCTGCAGGTGGCGCGCCTCCGCGATCGCCGCGTCGGCGCCCTCGCGCGCAGCGGCCGCCTCGGCGCGCGCGGCGTCGCGTTCGGCCTCCAGCCGCGCACGCTCGCGCGCGAGCTGCGCGGCGAGCACCTGCGCGTCGGCGGCACGGCGCGCGGCCGACTGCTCGGCCTGCTCGGCGCGCTGAGCTCGCCGCTCCGCGAGCACCTCGGGGTCGACGACGGTCCCACCCTCCGGCGAGGAGGGCGAGGGGCTCCGCTCGTCGTCGGGCGGAGTCGTTTCAGGCGGCATGGAGACGTGCATCCGAGATGGGTGGCCGGGACGCCGGCGGCTGCCGGCGCTCACGGTCGTGAGACTACGCCTCCATGCGGACGCCGCGCGACCGCAGCGGCAGCCCGCAAGCGCCCGTGCAGGCAGGCTCGCTCAGCCGCGCTGGCGCAGCCGGTACGCGAGCCGCGACTGCAGCGACCACAGCTCGATGAAGCCGGGCGAGGCGGTCTGCGAGAACAGCCCGCCGGACTCGGCGAACGACGCCAGCGACGCGTCGTAGACGGCGTTCGGCGACTCGCGCGTGACGACCCGTACCGAGCCCTTGTAGAGCTTCAGCCCGATCGTCCCCGTCACCTGCGCGTTGACCGCGTCCATGTACGCGTCGAGGTCGCTGCGCAGCGGCTCCCACCACAGTCCGGCGTAGACGAGGTAGCCCCACTTCTGGTCGAGGCCCGTCTTGAACTGGTTCTGGTGGATCGTGCCGACGAGGTGCTCCAGCTCCTGGTGGGCCGTGAGGACGATTGCGGCGGCCGGCACCTCGTAGATGTCGCGCACCTTGAGGCCGACGATGCGGTCCTCGATGTGGTCGACGATCCCGACGCCGTGCTTGCAGCCCGCGTCGGCGGCACGCTCGAGCAGCTCGACCAGCGGCAGGCGCTCGCCGTTGAACGCGACCGGCACGCCGGCCTCGAAGGTCACCGTCACGACCTCGGCCTCGTCGGGCGCCTCCTCGGGGCGCGTCACGAGCTGGAAGACGTCGTCCTCGGGCGCGTGCGAAAGATCCTCGATCCAGCGGCCCTCGGACGAGCGGCCCCACAGGTTGTCGTCGATCGAGTACGGCGCGACCTCGGTCCCGCCCTTGACGGGGATCCCGTGCTCGCGCGCGTAGGCGATCTCCTCCTCGCGGCCCATCTGCCACGAGCGGACCGGCGCGATCACCTTCAGCTCGGGCGCGAGCGTCGCGATCGTCGTCTCGATGCGGACCTGGTCGTTGCCCTTGCCGGTGCAGCCGTGGGCGATCGTGTCGCAGCCGGACTGGCGCGCGTAGTCGACCGCGAGCTGCGCGATCAGCGGGCGCCCGAGCGCGGTGAACAGCGGGTAGCCGCCGCCATACAACGCGTTGGCCTTGATCGCCGGCACGAGGAAGTCCTGCGCGAACTGCTCGCGCGCGTCGACGACGTGGCAGTCGATCGCGCCGAGCTGCAGCGCCTTGCCCTTGACGACGTCGTAGTCCTCGCCCGGCTGGCCGAGGTTGACCGTGAGGCAGACGACCTCCGCCCCGTACTCGTCCTGGATCCACTTGAGCATCACGCTCGTGTCGAGCCCGCCCGAGTAGAGCAGCAGGACGCGCTTGACCTCGTCGGGATCGGCCTCATAGGACGCCGTCCGCGCGGGCGCGGTGGCGATCTGGTGGACCTCGGTGTGGTCGGTCTCGGTCATCGGCGGCGGGAAGGTTACGCGACGACCGCGCTCAGCAGCCGGCCGATGCGCGCGAGCGCGTCGTCGACCTCGTCGGCGGTGACGATCAGCGGCGGCAGCAGGCGCACGGTGGCGGGACCGGTCGCGTTGAGGATCAGCCGCTCCTCGAGCAGCGCGCGGCGGACGAGGCTGGGCGCGTCCGCGGTCTCGAAGCCGACCATCAGCCCACGGCCGCGCACGTTCGCCGCGCCGGGGAGCGCTGCGAGGCCGGCGCGCAGCCGCTCGCCCAGCTCGCGCACGGACGCCAGCAGCGCCGCGTCGTCCAGCACGTCGAAGGCGGCGAGCGCCGCACTCGCGACGAGCGGGCCGCCGGCGAACGTCGAGCCGTGGTCGCCGGGTGCGAAGACGTCCGCGAGCCGCTCGCCGGTCACGAGCGCGCCGATCGGCAGCCCGCCACCCAAAGCCTTGGCGGTCGTCAACGCGTCCGGCACGACGCCCGTCTGCTCGTAGGCCCACAGCGTGCCGGTCCGCCCCATGCCCGTCTGGATCTCGTCGAACACGAGCGCGGCGCCGACGCGGTCGCAGGCTGCGCGCGCCGCCGCCAGCAGCTCCTCCGACAGCGGATGCACACCCGTCTCCCCCTGCACCGGCTCGAGCAGCACGGCCGCCGTGCCCGCGTGAACGGCCGCCTCGATCGCCGCCGGCTCGGGCGCCACGACGACGAAGCCGGGCACCAGCGGCGCGAACGGCGCCTGCTTGGACTCCTGCGGCGTGGCGCTCAACGCCCCGTACGTGCGCCCGTGGAAGGCGCCGTGCACGACGACGATCTCGCCCCCAGGCCGCGCCTTGCGCACGAGCTTCAGCGCCGCCTCGTTCGCCTCCGCGCCGGAGTTGCAGAAGAAGACCTTGCCGCCGAGCGAGCTGCGCGCCAACCGCTCGGCGAGCCGCATCGCCGGCTCCGTGTAGAAGAGGTTCGTCACGTGCGTGAGCACGCCCACCTGCTCACGCACCGCCGCCACGACCGCCGGGTGGCAGTGCCCGACGTTCAGCACCGAGATGCCGGACAGGAAGTCGAGGTACTCGTTGCCGTCGACGTCCCACAGCCGCGTGCCCGCGCCGCGCACCATCTCCACGGGCATGCGCGCGTAGGACGGGATCACGTGGGCGGCCTCGATCGCCTGGAGCTGCTCCAAGCTCACGCCGCCGGCCTGACCTTGGTGCCGATACCCGCGTCGGTGAACAGCTCCAGCAGCAGCGAGTGCGGGATGCGGCCGTCGACGATGTGCGCGTGCGACACGCCGCCGTGGATCGCCTCGACGCAGGCGGCGAGCTTCGGCCGCATGCCGCCCTCGATCCCCGACAGCGCAGCCTCGACGTCGTCCGCCCCCACTTCGGAGATCACGCTCTCCGGGTCGGCAGGATCTCTGAGCCAGCCGCGCACGTCGGTCAGGAACATCACCTTGTAGGCGCCCAGCTCGCGCGCGAGCTTGCCGGCCGCCTCGTCGGCGTTGATGTTGTACGAGTGGCCGTCTCGGTCGGCGCCGACCGATGCCACGACGGGGATGTAGTCAGTCGCCACGTGGTCGATCACGCCACGGTCGACCTTCTCGATCGTCCCGACGAAGCCGATGTCCTCGCCCCCGGGCGCAGCTTTGCGCGCGGCGCGGAACAGCAGCCCGTCATCGCCGCACAGCCCGATCGCCGGCTGCCCGTGGCGGTTGATGCGCAGGACGATGTCCTTGTTGACCTTGCCGACGAGCACCATCTTCGCGATCTCGACCGTCTGCTCGTCGGAGACGCGCAGACCGCTGACGAACTCGACCGGCATGTCGAGGCGCTCCATGTAGGCGGTGATGTCGGGCCCGCCGCCGTGCACGACGATCGGGTTGATGCCGACGTACTTGAGCAGCACGACGTCGCGCGCGAACTCCTCGCGCAGCTCCGGGTCGGTCATCGCCGCGCCGCCGTACTTGATCACGACGGTCTTGCCGTGGAACTCGCGGATGTAGGGCAGCGCCTCGAGCAGGGTGCCGACGTCGCGCATGTCGCTCCTAGGTGGTGTAGTCGGCATTGATCGTCACGTACTCGTGGGACAGGTCGGAGAAGAAGACCTCCGTCTCCGCCTGCGGCTCGCCGTCGTTGAGGGCGATCGCGTACTCGACCTCGTCGCCCGCGACCGCCTGTGCGAGCGCCTGCTCGTCGTAGGGCCGGACGGCGCCCGCCTCGCACACCGGCACGCCTTCGATCGCGATGTCGAGGTCGACCGGCAGGTCGAGCAGGACGCCGCCGACCGCCTGCGCGATCCGCCCCCAGTTGGGGTCGCCGCCGTGCAGCGCGCTCTTCACCAGCGGCGAGTTCGCGACCGCGCGCGCAGCGCGCTCGACCGTCTCGCCGTCGCCGCCGCGCACGATCGCGCGGCCGACGCGCTTGGAGCCCTCGCCGTCCTTGACGATCAGCAGCGCGAGCTGGCGCAGCAGCGCGTCGAGCGCCTCGCCGAGCGCCAGCTCGTCGGCCGACTCGGGCGCGACCTCCACACCGCTGGCGCCGCTCGCCATCAGGATCGCCGTGTCGTTCGTGGACAGCTGGCCGTCGACCGAGATGCGGTCGAACGAGCGCTTGACCGTCACGCCCAGCAGCAGGTCGACGGTCGCGGGATCGAGCGACGCGTCGGTCTGCACGAAGCACAGCATCGTCGCGAAGTTCGGCTGGATCATCCCCGCGCCCTTGCACTGGGCGCTCAGGCGGACGGTTCCTGACGGCAGCTCGACGCTCAGCGCGGCGCGCTTCTCGAACGCGTCGGTCGTCTGGATCGCGGCGGAGAAGTCGGCGTCGCCGTCCGCGCGCAGCAGCTTCTGCGCCGCCTCCAAACCGGTGAGGACGCGGTCGACCGGCAGCTGCACGCCGATCACGCCGGTCGAGCCGACCGCGACGCCGGCGGGGTCGAGCCCGGTCAGCCGCGAGGCGGCGATCTGGGTGGCGCCTGCGCTCTCGAAGCCGGGGATGCCGGTCGCGGCGTTCGCGTTGCCGGCGTTGACGGCGACCGCGCGCAGATGCGCGAGGTCGCAGCGCTCGCGGCACAGCTGCACCGGCGCGGCGACGACGCCAGAGCGCGTGAAGCGGGCGGCGCTCGTGGTGTCCTCGTTGTCCGAGACGAGCAGACCGACGTCGAGCGCGCCGTCGCGCTTCAAGCCCGCCGCGACGCCCGCGGCACGGAAGCCGGCTGGCAGCCCGCCATCGAGCTCGGTGACGTGGTCCGGCTTCGGCACCCAGCGCGAGTTGAAGAAGCCCGCGGTCACGAGATCCCCTCGCCCTCGGGAAGGCCGAACATCAGGTTGAGGTTCTGCACCGCCTGGGAGGACGTCCCCTTCCAGAGGTTGTCGATCGCGGCGAAGACGACGACGCGGCCGTCGTGGCGGTCGCCGTGGACGGAGACGCGGCAGATGTTGGTGGCGGTAACGTCGCGCATTCCAGGCGGTCTGTCGGCCAGCTCGACGAACGGCTCGTCGGCGTAGGCGTCCTCGTAGAGCGCGTTGAGCTCGTCCTGCCCGGCCTCCCGGGTCGTCTTCACGTAGGCGGTGATCAGCTCGCCCTGGTCGACGGGCACCAGGTGCGGGACGAACGTGACCGGCCCGAGCGTCGCACCGAGCGCGGCCAGCTCCTGGTCGATCTCCGGCGCGTGCCGGTGGCCGCCCTCCTTGTAGCCGACGACGTTCTCGCTGACCGATACGTAGTGCGTCTCGTCGGTGGCGGCGCGCCCGGCGCCCGAGACGCCCGTCTTCGCGTCGATCACCACGTCCTGGAGGAGCCCGGCGCGCGCGAGCGGCTGCAGGCCGAGCAGGGCGGCGGTCGGGAAGCAGCCGGGGTTGGCGACGATCTGCGCGTTCGCGATTCTGTCGCGGTACCCGAGCTCCGGAATGCCGTAGACGGCGGCATCGAAGAGGTCGGGAGCGGGGTGCGCTCCGTACCAGCGCTCGTACGTGCTCAGCGTGCGCAGACGGAAGTCGGCGGACAGGTCGACCACGCGCACCCCCCGCTCGCGCAGCCCGGCGACGACGGGCGCCGCTGCGTGGTGCGGGTAGGCGACGACGGCCGCGTCGAGCCCGTCGGCGTGACGGTCGAGATCCAGCTCCTCCATCGTGAGCGGCACCCGGTGGCGGGGGTAGAGCGCGTCGAGCCGCTTCCCCGCGTCCGACCGCGAGGTGATCGTCGTCAGCTCGAAGCGCGGGTGGCGATGCAGCAGCGCCGCCGCCAGCGCACCGGCGTACCCGCTCGCGCCGAGAACCGCGACGTCAGGCATGCCGCCACCGCCCCGCCGACCGATGCGCGACGACTTTTGTGCCTCCAGGGCACGGAAAACGGCGAGCATCGTGGCTAGGCACGAATCCGACCCCCCACGTGCTCCGCGAGGGCGGCCTCGATCGCGGCGCGGCGCTCGGCGACCTCGTCGTCGGTGAGCGTCCGCTCGGGCGAGCGGAACGCGAGCCGCAGCGCGAGCGAGACCTCGTCGTCGCCGATCTGGGCGCCGCGGTAGACGTCGAACACCTCGACCGCCGCGAGCAGCGGGCCGCCGGCCGCCCGCACCGCCGCGACGACCTCGGCGGCTGCGACTGCCTGCGGCACGACGACGGCCAGGTCCTGCCGGACCGCCGGGAACGAGGTGTAGTCGGCGTAGCGAACCGGGCCGGGGACGGCCTCGATGACAGCGTCGAGGTCGATCTCGAAGGCCGCGACCGCACCGCTCAGCTCCCACTCCGCCGCGATCGCCGGGTGCAGCTCGCCGATCCAGCCGACCGGGGAGCCGTCCACGACGACCGCAGCAGCCCGACCCGGATGCAGGAACGGCTCGCTGGGCGGGTGGGACGGGGTCACCGTCCAGTCGACCCGCAATGCATCGAGCAAAGCCCCGAGCACGCCCTTCGCGGCGAAGAAGTCGGCCGCCGCAGGCAACGGCTCACGCCACGACGGCGCCCGCACGGCGCCCGTCAGCAGCACCCCGATCGTGTGCGGCTCGACGGGCAGCGCGCCCGGCGCGGTCGAGTCCGGCCGGTACACGGCGCCCGACTCGAAGATCGCCACGTCCGGCGTCCCATGGACCACGTTGCGCCGCGCCACGTCGAGCAGCGAGCCGATCAGCGTCGTGCGCATCAGCGCATGCTCGGCCGACATCGGGTTCTCGACCGCGAGCGCATGGCGGCGCGGATCGTCGGCCGGCAGCCGCAGTCTGTCCGCCAGCTCGGGCGCGCTCCACGACCAACCGATCGCCTCGTGCAGGCCGGCTCCCGCGAGCGTGTCGGCGGCCAGCCGCCGCAGGCGCTGCGCGGGCGTGAGCCGGCCGACGGCGTGGCCGGAGGCGGGCAGCGTCGCGGGCAGCTTGTCGACGCCGTCGATGCGCGCAACCTCCTCGATCAGGTCCGCCTCGCGCGTGACGTCGTTGCGCCGGAACGGCGGCACGGTGACGTCGAGCCCGTCGTCGGCGTCGGCGACGCCGAAACCCAGAGCGTGCAGGATCTCGGCGCTGCGCTCGCGCTCGATCGGCGCGCCCAGCAGCCCGCTCACGCGCGAATCGCGCAACCGGATCACGGCGTGCGAGGCGTCGCGGCCGACCGGCCCGTCGACGTCGAGCGTCCCGAAGGCGAGGCGCGCGTCGCACAGCTCGACGATCAGCTCCGTCGCGACCACGAGCGCGTCGATCGCCTGCTCGGGCGCGAGCCCCTTCTCGAAGCGCCCGGACGCCTCGCTGCGCAGGCCGAGCCGCGTCGAGGTGCGCTGGATGTTGGGGCCGTCCCACGTCGCCGACTCCAGGAGGACCCGCGTCGTGCCCTCGTGCACCTCCGAGCGCGCGCCGCCCATCACGCCGGCGAGCGACGTCGGCCCGTCGTCGTCGCAGATCACGACCATGTCGGGGTCGAGCTTGCGCGTCTCTCCGTCGAGCGTCTGCAGCTCGTCGCCCTCGCGGCCGTCGCGCACGACGAGGCGCGCGCCGGCGACGCGGTCGAGGTCGAACGCGTGCAGCGGCTGGCCCGTCAGCAGCATCGCGTAGTTGGTGATGTCGACGACGTTGGAGATCGGCCGCTGGCCGGCCGCCATCAGCCGCGCCTTGAGCCAGGCGGGCGACGGACCGACCGTCACGTCCTCGAACACGCGCGCGGTGAAGCGCTTGCAGCGCTCCGTCTCGACGACGACCTCGACCCCGTCGAGCCGCTCCGACGTGCCGAGGTCGGCGTGCCACGGCGCGAGCGCAAGCGGCGCGCCGGTCGCCGCGTGGACCTCGCGCGCGACGCCGTAGACGCCGAGGCAGTCGGGCCGGTTCGGCGTGATCTCCAGCTCCAGCACGTCGGTCGAGATCGAGAGGGCGTCGGCGAGCGGCGTGCCCGGCGCGAGCTCGTCGGAGAGCACCATGATCCCGGCTCTCTCGACGCCGATCTGCAGCTCCGGCTCGCTGAGGATCATCCCGTGCGACTCGACGCCGCGCAGCTTCGCCTTGCGCAGCCTCGTGCCGTCCGGCATCACCGCGCCCGGCTGTGCCACCGCGACCGTCTGGCCCGCCGCGACGTTCGGCGCGCCGCAGACGATCTGCGCCGGCTCCTCCCCGCCGAGGTCGACCATGCAGACGCGCAGCCGGTCGGCGTCGGGGTGCTGCTCGGCGCTCAGCACGCGCCCGATCGTGAAGTGCTCGGCGCTCGGCACGCCGTGGTGCGTGACCCGCTCCACCTCGGTGCCCGTGAGCGCAAGCCGCTCGGCGAGCGCGGCCACGTCGAGGTCGGGCTGAACGTACTCGTGGAGCCACGAAAGTGGGACGCGCATCAGAACTGCTCCAGAAAGCGCACGTCGTTGTCGTAGAACAGCCGCAGGTCGGAGACGCCGTGCTTGAGGAAGGCGATCCGCTCGACGCCCATCCCGAACGCGAAGCCCTGGATCTTCTCCGGGTCGTAGCCGTGCTCTCTCACGTAGCCGAACACGTTCGGGTCGACCATCCCCGCGCCGAGGATCTCGATCCAGCCGGTGCCCTTGCACAGCGGGCAGCGCGCGCCGTCGCGCGTGAGCCCGTCCGTGCAGTTGAAGCAGGAGACGTCGACCTCGACGCTCGGCTCGGTGAAGGGGAAGAAGTGGGGCCGCAGCCGCACCCGCCGCTCCTCGCCGAAGATCGCCTGAGCGAACGCGAGCAGCGTTCCCTTGAGGTCGGCGAGCGTGATGTCCTCGTCGACTGCGAGCCCCTCGATCTGGTGGAACTGCGGCGTGTGCGTCGCGTCGCTGTCGCGCCGGTAGACGCGGCCCGGGACGATCAGGAAGATCGGCGGCGGCTGCTGCTCCATCGCGCGGATCTGCATCGGCGAGGTGTGCGTGCGCAGCACGACGTCGTCGGCGACGTAGAAGGTGTCGCTGCGCAGCCGCGCCGGGTGCGCCGGGTCGTGGTTGAGCGCATCGAAGTTGTAGTAGACGCGCTCGACCTCGGGCCCCTCGGCGACGGTGTAGCCGAGCCCGACGAAGACGTCCTCGATCTCGCGCCGGGTCTGGGTCAGCAGGTGCAGCCCGCCGGCCGGTGGGACGGGCGCGCCGGGCAGCGTCACGTCGATGCGGTCGGCCGCGAGGCGCAGCTCCAGCTCGGCGCCGGCCAGCTCCGCATTGCGCGCCTCGATCAGCGCCTCGAGCGCCTGCCGCGCGACGTTGGCCGCCTTCCCGACCGCGCCGCGCTGCTCGGGCGGCAGCTGCGCGACGCCGCGCAGCAGATTCGGCAGCTCGGCCTTGCGGCCGAGGAACTGCACGCGCGCCTGCTCGAGCGCGTCGCTCGTCGTCGCCGCGGCGACCGCCGCCTCCCCCTCCGCGCGCAGCTGTTCGATCCGCTCGATCATGCGGGGCGCATCCTATGCTCGGCGGCGACGGCGCTGCGCGTCACCTCGTAGAGCGCGACCGTCGCGGCCATCGCGGCGTTGAGCGACTCGCTGGCGATCGGGATCCGCGCGGTGCGGTCGCAGGCGGCGAGCACGTCGGCCGGCAGCCCTGCCCGCTCGGCGCCGACGACGAGCGTCAGCGGGCCATCGACTGCCGCAAGGGCGTCGGCAAGCGGCTCGCCGCCGTGCGCGTCGAGCGCGACCGTGGTGCCCGGCAGCTCGCCCGCATCCGCACAGCGCGCGAGCGGCACCGCGAACAGCGCGCCCATCGACGCCCGCACCGCCTTCGACCCGAACGGATCCGCGCACTCGGGGCCGAGCGCGACCGACGAGGCGCCGAAGGCGAGCGCCGAGCGCAGGATCGTGCCGACGTTGCCCGGATCCGAGATGCCGTGCAGCGCGACGCACAGCGGTCCGGCGGGCGCATCCGCCCAGCGCTGCTCGTACACCGCGAGGGCGCGCGTGCCCGACCCCAGCTGCGAGACCGAGTCCAGCAGCTCCGGCTCCACTTCGACACCGTCCAGCCCGCTGCCCGCCGCGCAGTAGCGCTCGAGCGCCGGCCACCCGGCCGCGTCGGCGGCGGCCAGCAGGTCCTCGCCTTCGGCCACGAAGCGGCCCGTCAGGTCGCGCGAGCGCCGGCGCGCGAGCTTGCGGATCTCCTTGAGGCGGTCGTTGTGCGGGGAGCTGATGGTCAACGTCGGTCCTTAAACGAAAAGGGCGCCGTCCTTGCGGAAGCGGCGCCCGGTGGGAGTTGCGTCGGCGGTTCGGCTAGGCAGCCGCAGCCAACGCCTCGCGGGCGTTGTCGGCAAATCGGCGGAACGCCTCTGCGTCGCGAACGGCGATGTCCGCGAGGATCTTGCGGTCGACCTCGACCCCGGCAAGCTTCAGGCCGTGCATGAACTGCGAGTAGGACAGGTCGTTCTGACGCGCGGCCGCGTTGATGCGCGTGACCCACAGGCGACGGAAGTCGCGCTTGCGGTTGCGGCGATCGCGGTAGCGGTACTGGTCGGCCTTGAGCAAGGCCTCCTTCGCGCGTCTGTAGTTGTGGTTCGCCTGGCCGCGGAAGCCTCTCGTCTGCTCGAGGACCTCGCGCCGCTTCTTCTTGGCGTGGACGGACCGCTTGACGCGCGTCACTTGCCCGCTCCCAGCAGCTTCTTGACGCGCGGGGCGTCGTGGTCCGAGATCACGGCCGGCTTGCCGTGGTGCCGCTTCACCTTCGGCGACTTCTTCTCGAGGATGTGGCTCGTGAACGCGTGACGGCCGCGGACCTTGCCCTTGGCGGTCAGCTTGAAGCGCTTCTTGGCGCCTGAATGGCTCTTCATCTTCGGCATCGGAGTCGAGAAGTAAAGCAGACGGGACCGGTGCGGCGTCGCGTGGAAGCGCTCCGGCGTGCGGCACCGACGAGCGGTGTACCGACCGTCTGGTAGTTAATCCCTATGTCGAGCCGCTCCCATCGGGGGAAGCGAGCGATCGACTGGACGTGGGGGACGTCGCATCGTGGTCACGCCAGGCCTGCGCATGGTCCGTGCCCTGCGCGAACACGAGCACCGAACGGCAGCGGGCTTGATCGCGCTGCTCGTGCTCGCCTACCTGTGGCCTGTGCTGCTCGGCGGCAAGGCCCTCGCGCCGACGGCGATGCTCTACGAATGGGGGCCGTGGGTCAGCGCGGCGCCCGAAGGGATCAGCAGCTCGATCAACCCGCAGCTCGGCGACGCGGCATTCCTCTACTACCCCTGGGACGTGCTCGCACGGCAGCTGCTGCACGCCGGCACGTTCCCCGCATGGAACCCGTATGCGTTCGCTGGGACGCCGTTGTTCGGCAACTTCCAGGTCGCGTGGGCGAGCCCGTTCAGCCTGCCGCTGTGGCTCCTGCCGCTCAGCTACGGGCTGGGTCTCGCCGCCGCCATCAAGCTGTGGCTGGCGGGCTTCGGGACCTACCTGCTGGTGCGCGAGCTCAGACTGGGCTTCTGGCCTGCGCTGCTCGCCGCGGTCGGCTTCGCGCTCTGCGCCTTCAACGTCGTCTGGCTCGAGCACGGCGTCTTCGTCTCCGTCGCGGCGATGCTGCCATGGGGCTTGTGGCTCGCCGAGCGCCTCGTCCAACGCGGCAGGCCGAGCGACGGGCTCGCGCTCGTCGTCGTCGCCGCGGTCATCCAGACCGGGGGCCATCCGGGCACGCAGCTCCACGTCGTGACGGCGATCGTCATGTACACGCTCGTGCGCACGATCGCAATCGCCGGGGCGAGCCGCGGTGACCGCCTGCGGCGGCTCGGCGTCGTGCTCGCGGCAATCGCCGTCGGCTCGCTGCTGAGCGCGGTCGTGCTGCTTCCGACTCAGGATGCCTCGCAGGAAACGGTCGGCGTCTGGATACGCGAGCATCATCCGAACATCTTCCCCGGCTCGCGGATGCCCCCCGGCGTCCTGCGCAGCGCCCTCTTCCCGGACTGGTGGGGACGCCCGGAGGGCATCGAACTGCCGACGGCGCCCGCGAACTTCAGAGAGCGCACGCTCTACGCCGGAGCGATCCCGCTCGTGCTCGCGCTGCTCGCGCTGGTCACGCCCGGCGCGTGGCGGCGCAAGGCGCCGTTCGTGCTGCTCGCGGCGCTCGGCGCCAGCGTCGCGGTCCGCACTCCGCTCCAGGCCGCCGTCATGCGACTGCCGGTCTTCTCCAGCGTCCAGAACCAGCGGATCTTGCTGTGGTTCGTCTTCGCGATCCCGGTCCTCGGCGCGTTCGGGCTCCAGTCGGTGCTGACACGACCGCGGCAGCGGCGGGTCTGGGCGGTCGTCGGCATCGCCCTGCTCGCGGCGCTTGTGGCCCTGCTGAGCGTCGACCTGCGGTCCACCAGCCTCGCCAACGTCCTGAGCGACTTCCTGCACCGCAGCGGCGCGTCGGATGCCGGCACGCTCGCGCTCGGAAGCATCGCCTGGTGGACGATCTTCGTGCTCGCACTCGCCGCGACGCTCGCACTCGCTCGCAGGCGGCCGCATGCGGCGACGCTGCTGGTGCTCGTCGTGGCGCTCGACCTGCTGCACTTCGCACACGGCTACCAGAAGATGATCCCCACCTCGTCCGTCGTGCCCCCTCCCACGCCGGCGATCACGTACCTGCAGAGGCACGTCGGCGAAAGCCGGATAGTGGGGCTGGGGAACGCGCTCCCGGACGACTTCGGGATCGTCTACGGGCTGCGCGACGTGCGCGGCCGCGACGTCCCGCAGCCATCGCTGCGCTTCGAGCACCTGTGGGTGGCGATGAGCCCGGAGGACAACCTCTCGGCGATTGACCGGCTGGCGCCGGCGGCGTTCAAGGTGCTCGGGATCCTCGGTGTCCGCTACCTGCTGACGCCGCCGCAAGCCGCGCTCACGGCGGACGGCGTCACCGTCGCCTACAGCGGCGCGGACGCGGCGGTCTACAAGAACGCCCTCGTGCTGCCGCGGGCGATGGTTGCGCGCACCGTGCGCGCGGCGGGCGACGTGCGACAGGAGACCGAAGCCGTCGTCGCCAGCTCGTTCGATGCACGGCGCGATGCGGTGGTCCACGCCGACCAGGCGAGTCGCGAGCTGCCGCCGCCCGGCGCGAGCGGGACCGCCCGCGTCGCGAGCGAGCGCAACGCGCAGGTGACGATCGACGCGAGGCTGCACCGCCGCGGGCTCGTCCTGCTCGACGACGCCTACGCCCCGGGCTGGAACGTAACGGTCGACGGACGCCCCGCACACCCGCTCGAGACCGACGTCGTCCTGCGCGGCGTCGTCGTCCCGGCCGGACACCACACGGTTGTCTGGACCTACACGGTCCCCGGCCTGCGCGCCGGCGCGGCGCTCAGCGCACTCGGACTGCTGATCACCATCGCATGGGCAACCTGGCTCGTGCTGCGACGCCGGCGGACGGGCAGACGAGCGCGCGACTGAGCGACGCGAGCTCGCGCGGCGTGCGGAGGGTGCTCAGCGAGGCGCGGCCGCGCGCTTCGGCGGCGCTCTTCTGGCGGCCGGTCTGCTCGCTGCCGGCGTGGCGCCGTCCGCATCCGTGGAGCCGTTCGCCTCGGCGGCGGGTGACTCGGCCTCGGCGGCGGGTGACTCGGCCTCGGCGGCGGGTGGCTCGACCTCGACTGCGGGTCTCGCGTCCTCGGCGGCGGGTGGCTCGGCCTCGACTGCGGGTCTCGCGTCCTCGGCGGTCGGGCTTCCGCCGGAGGCTGCCGCCGGAGCCGCGTCGGACGCGGTGGCCTCAGGTCTTGCGTCGTCCTCGGCGAGGACGGCCTTCGACGGGCCGAGCATCATCGTCATGTTGCGGCCGTCCTGGATCGGACGCTGCTCGACGACGGCCAGCTCGGCCAGCTCCTCCGCAAGTCTCTCCAGCAGCATCACGCCGCGCTCGGGGTGCGTGACCTCGCGCCCGCGGAACATGATCGTGACCTTGACCTTGTCCTTGTGCTTGAGGAAGCGGGTGACGTGCCCCTTCTTCGTGTCGTAGTCGTGCTGCGCGATCTTCGGGCGGAACTTGATCTCGCGGATCGTGATCTGCTGCTGGTGCTTGCGCGCCGCCTTCTGCTTCTGCGCCAGCTCGTACTTGTACTTCGAGTAGTCGAGCACGCGGCAGACGGGCGGGCGCGCCTCCGGAGCCACCTCGACGAGGTCGAGATCGCGCTCCTGGGCGTACTTCAGCGCATCGGGCGTCTTGAGGATGCCGACCTGCGCACCCTCGTCGTCGATGAGCCGCACCTCGGGAACGCGGATGCGTTCGTTGATGCGCGTCGTGTCCCGCTCAGGCGGGCGCCGGTCGAATCGTCGCGGGACCGGCACTTAGCGGGCGGCGTGGTGGCGCGTCAAGCGGGGTTGCGCGAAGTGGTGGACGGACGGTTCATCAACGTCTGGCGAGTATAGCGGCGGATCGCGCAACAGCGCTGGGGTGGCGAGATCTTCACGTCAGCCCGTGCGCTCGGCGGCCTGCTCGGCGACCCGCGCGGCCAGCTCGGCCACCGGCACGCCTCTCGCCTCCTCCGCCCCGTGCTCGCGCACGGACACGGTCTCGCCGGCGGCCTCGTCGTCGCCGACGACGAGCATCAGCGGGATCTTGCGCAGCTCGGCGTCGCGCACCTTGCGCCCGATCGACTCGCTGCGCTCGTCGAGATCCACCCGCACCCCCGCGTCATGCAAAGCGCTCACGACCTCGCCCGCGTACGGCACGTGGCGATCCGCGATCGACAGCACGATCGCCTGCACCGGCGCCAGCCACAGCGGGAAGCGGCCGGCGAGGTGCTCGATCAGGATCCCGACGAAGCGCTCGTAGGAGCCGAACGCGGCGCGGTGGATCATCACCGGCCGGTGCTCGGCGTCGTCGGCGCCGGTGTAGACCAGCTCGAAGCGCTCCGGCATCGAGTAGTCGAGCTGCACCGTGCCGAGCTGCCACGAGCGGCCGAGCGAGTCCTTGACGTGGTAGTCGATCTTCGGGCCGTAGAAGGCGCCGTCGCCCTCGTTCAGCTCGTACGCGAGCCCCTTGGACTCGAGCGCCTGGCGCAGCTTGTCCTCCGCGCGGTCCCACATCTCGTCGCTGCCGATGCGGTTCTCCGGGCGGGTCGACAGCTCCAGCTGCACGTCGAAGCCGAACAGCCCGAGCGTCGAGAAGGCGAAGTCGAGGCAGCCGATCACCTCGTCCTGCACCTGCTCCTCGGTGCAGAAGATGTGGGCGTCGTCCTGCGCGAAGTGCCGCACGCGCAGCAGCCCGTGCAGCGTGCCGGACGGCTCGTTGCGGTGCAGCAGGCCGGGCTCCGAGTAGCGGATCGGCAGCTCTCTGTAGGAGTGGCGCTCGGTCGCGTAGAGGTGCGCGTGGCCGGGGCAGTTCATCGGCTTGATCGCCATCTGCCGGTCCTCGGCCTGCGTGACGAACATGTTCTCTCTGTACTTGCCCCAGTGGCCCGACGTCTCCCACAGCACGCTGTCGAAGATCTGCGGCGTCTTGACCTCCGTGTAGCCGTGCTTCTCCCCCATCTCGCGGCTAAGCGCGACGAGCTGGTTGAAGACGCGCGTGCCGTTCGGCAGCCAGAAGGCGGCGCCTGGAGCGACTGGCGAGAAGCGGAAGAGGCCCAGCTCGCTGCCCAGCTTGCGGTGGTCGCGCGCCTTCGCCTGCTCGATCCGCTCGAGGTGCTCGGCCAGCTCGTCCTTGGAGAAGAAGGCGGTGCCGTAGATGCGCGTGAGCATCGTGCGGGTCGCGTCACCGCGCCAGTAGGCGCCGGCGACCGACTGCAGCTTGAACGCCTTGATGCGCTTCGTCCCCGGGCCGTGCGGGCCGCGGCAGAGGTCGGTGAAGGGGCCGTTGGTGTAGAGCGAGACGGTCTCGACGCCCTGTCTTCTGACGAGGTCCTCGATCAGCTCGACCTTGTATGGCTGCTCCTCGCGCACGAAGCGCTCGAGCGCCTCCCCCACCGTCACGTCCTCGCGCGCGAAGTGCTCGTCGGCCTTCACGTGCTCGCGCATCTTCTGCTCGATGCGCTCGAAGTCGGCCTCCGAGATGCTCACCCCGTCGGGGAACTCGAAGTCGTAGTAGAAGCCGCTCTCGATCGGCGGCCCGATCGAGATCTTCACGCCCGGGTAGAGGTCCATCACGGCGGCGGCGAGCACGTGCGCGGTGTCGTGGCGCAGCAGCTCGAGCGCGTCGTCGCTGGAGGGCGTGACGATCTCCAGCCGCGCGCCGTCGTGCAGCGGCGCGGCGAGGTCGCGCAGCGCGCCGTCGACCTTCACCGCGAGCGCCGCGCGCGCGAGGCCGGCGCCGATCGCGGCGGCCGCGTCGGCGCCGCTGGCGCCGTCGTCGAGCTGCAGCTCGGTGTCGTCTGGGAGGAGGATCCGCATCGGAGGGGGATCCTAGCCTCGGCGCGCGGCGCGGGGACCCGCGCCGATGCTCACAGCTCGCCGAGCAGCTCCGTGATGCGCGCGCGGCGCGCCGCGATCTCCTCGCGCAGCACCTCCAGCTCCTGCGTGCGGCGGTCGACCGCGGCGAGCTGGCGCATGGCGAGCGCGTCGAGGCGGCGCAGGATCCGCTCGCGCTCGGCGGGCGCCTCGGTGCGATGCAGCGCGCCGCGCAGCGCGGCGCGCTCGTCGTCGACGGCGACCAGCTCGCGCAGCTCCTCGAGCGGCACGCCGAGCAGGTTGCGCATCCGCAGCAGCTCGCGCAGCCGCTCGACGTCCTGCTCGTCGTAGAGGCGGTGCTTGCCGGCGGCGCGGTCCTCGCCCGCCGGCAGCAGCCCCTTCTCCTCGTAGTAGCGGATCGTGCGGGGGGTCGTGCCGACGAGCCGCGCGACGTCGCCGATCCGCAGCAGCGTCGCCTGCGCGCTCATGCGCTCGCCCCCTGGCGCGGGCGCATCAGCGACACCCCGGCGCCGACCAGCGAGACGGCGGCCAGCACCCACAGCGCCGTGTGCATGTTCGCGATGAACGGATCGAGCTGGGCGGACGTGAGCCCGGACGCGAGCCCGGAGAAGATCTTGAACAGCACGTCTCTCGGCACGGCCGCGGTGATGACGGCGAGCACGAACGCGATCGACAGGATCGCGCCGGTGTTCTGCAGCATCATGCGCGCGCCGGCGGCGACGCCGCGGCGGTTGGGCGGGACCGTGCCCATCATCGCGGCCGTGTTCGGCGAGTTGAACATGCCCGAGCCGATCCCGACGACGAACATCCACAGGCCGGCGATCCAGTAGGCGGAGCCCTGCTCGAGCATCGTCATGCCGGCGAGCCCGGCCGCGGTGACGAGCATCCCGAGCGCGGCGAGCGTGCGCGAGCCGCGGCGGTCCGCCCACGCGCCCGCCAGCGGCGAGCTGATCAGCATCCCGACCGCGAGCGGCGCGAGCTTGACGCCAGCGGTGATCGGGTCGTCGCCCTGCGCGCCCTGGAAGTAGAAGACGAACACGAACATCAGCGCGAAGCGCGAGAGACCGTTGATGAAGGCGGCGCCGGTCGCGGCGGCGAACAGCCGGTTCTGGAAGATCGACAGGTCGAGCATCGGCGCGCGGGCGCGGCGCTCGATCAGCACGAACAGCGGCAGCAGGACCGCCGCGACGGCGAGGCTGGCGATCACGACCGGGTCGCTCCAGCCCGACAGCCCGCCCTTCGAGATGCCGAGCACGAGCCCGGTCAGGCCAATAACGAATGCAATCGTGCCGAACGGGTCGAAGCCGCGCACCGTGTCGGGCTTGGCCAGCTCGTGCAGGATCAGCCAGCCCCACAGCGAGCCGGCGAGCGCGAACGGCACGTTGAACCAGAAGACCCAATGCCAGGAGATCGCGACGAGCGCGCCGCCGAGCACCGGGCCGATCACGAGCCCGACGGCGGCGACCATCACGTTCGTGCCCATCGCGACGCCGAGCTGCTCGCGCGGGAAGGCGTCGGTCACGAGCGCGGAGGCGTTGGCGAACAGGAACGCCGCGCCGACGCCCTGGAAGATCCGCCACAGGATCAGCTGCGTCCCGTCGGCGGCGAAGCCGGCGCCGAGCGAAGCGGCCGCGAAAACGACGAAACCGGCGACGTAGGCGCGCTTGCGGCCGAACAGGTCCGACAGCCGCCCGCACGTGAGCACGAGCACGGTCGAGGCAATCATGTAGGCGAGGATCACCCACACGAGCGCCAGCAGGCTCGTGCCGAGCGCGCGCTCGAGGTCGGGCAGGGCGATGATCAGCGTGCCCGAGTTCGTCGTCGCGAGCAGCATCCCGAGGCTCGTGCACGAGAGCGCCCACCACTTGTAATGCTCGTGGTCGGCGGCGACGCCGACGCGCCCCCGCAGGCCGATGGCCGAGCGTCGTGTCGTCCTCGTGTCCGTCGTGCCCACCGGCAGCCTCGCGATCGTGAATCGAATCCTTACGTCAACGTGAGATTGTAGAGGCGCTCACCCGCCAGGCGATGTCAGCGTCTTGACATGCTCTGCACAATCTGAGTATTCAAGGCTCCCTCCGCTATGGTCGATCTCTGACGCAGCCCGGAAGAGCCACCATCTGATCGCATGAGCGTGCCCACGCCATCCCCGCGCAGCGAACGCCGGCGCTCGCTCCGGCGCGCCGCCGACCGCCGTGACATCGCCGACCAGCTCGGCGACATGATCTCCGCGCACGCGCCCGACGGCACCTACCGCTACGTGTCGGCCGCAGCGCGCGAGCTGCTCGGCTACGAGCCCGAGGAGCTGGTCGGGACGTGGGCCTACGACCTCTTCCACCCCGACGACGTGCCGCAGGTCAGCGGTGTGCACAGCAGCGTGCTGGGCGGAGCCCCGGCGACGGTCGTCTACCGGCTGCGGCGCAAGAGCGGCGACTACGCGTGGGTCGAGACGACGACGCGCGTCATCGCAGACGAGCAGGGCGAAGTGCGCGAGATCGTCTGCTGCACGCGGCCGGCGCGGCAAGCCGCGGCGCATCCGGCCGGGGACAGCTACGAGGCATGCGCAGCGCGCGTCGGCGAGGTGCTGGGCTCGCAGGCGATCGCCGTTGCGCTGCAGCCGATCGTGGACCTGGAGGACGACAGCGTCGTCGCCTACGAGGCGCTCGCGCGCTTCCCCGGCGACCCCGCCCACACACCGGACCGCTGGTTCGCCGACGCGTGGCACGTCGACCTCGGCCTCTCGCTCGAGCTGCTGGCCGTGCGCGCCGCGCTCGCCACCCTCCCCCACCTGCCGGCGGACGTCGCGCTGTGCGTCAACGCCTCGCCGGAGACCGTCGCCGCGCCGGGCTTCTTCGAAGCGCTCGGCGACGACGCGGGACGAGTCGTAGTGGAGATCACCGAGCACCGCCGGCTCGACGACGCCGCCTTCGCGCGCAAGCTCGCGCCGCTGCGCGCCGCCGGGGTCCGCGTCGCGATCGACGACTTCGGTGCCGGCTACGCGAGCCTCAGCCAGGTGCTCGCCGTCGCACCGGACTGGATCAAGCTCGACCTGTCGCTGACCCGCCAGCTCGGCACCAGCTCGGTCGCGCGGGCGCTCGCGGCGGCGCTCGTGTCCTTCAGCGCCGAGGTCGGCGTCGACGTCGTCGCGGAAGGCGTGGAGGACGCGGGACAGGTCGAGACGCTGCGCGCGCTCGGCATCCGGCGCGCGCAGGGCTACCGCCTCGGTCGCCCGCTGCCGGTCGAGGCGCTGCTGGCGCCGGCCGCCTGAGCGCCCGAACCCCGCTTACTGTCTGTACTTCTCGACCACGTCGGCGGAGCGCTCGGTGGCGTCCTCCGGGTCGAGTCCGGCGTCGCGCAGCGCGGTGCGCTGGCGCAGGTAGTCCCACAGGCGGTCCAGCTCGACGCGGATCTCCTCCAGGCGCGCGATGTCGGCGGACTGCGTGGGGTCGCTCTCCCCCTCGCGCTCGCGCAGCGCCAGGCGCTCTTGCTCGAGCGCGTCGATCTGCTCGCGGATCTGCTCGTCGGTCGGCATGGCTCCAGCCTACCCCGTGGGGCCCGATCGGCCGCGGGTCAAGGAACCGCCGTCTGCGACCGACACTTAGGGCGCCCCGCGCTCGAGTCCTCCGCCGGGCGCCCCGCGATCAAGGAAGCCACGACATGACGCCCATCCGCCGTTGCTCGGGCACGCTCGCCGTGCTCCTCGCGCTCGCCTTCGTCGGCGCGGCGCCCGCGCTGGGCGCGACGCACACGTGGAGAGGCCCCTCCGGCGGCCTCTGGTCGAACGCGGCCAACTGGATTGGCGGGGCGCCGACGAGCGGCGAGCTCGGCGGCACGATCGTCCAGTTCGGCGCGAACACGACGTCGACGATGGACATCGCCGGCCTCGCGGTCGACGAGATCCACTTCACCGGCGCGAACAACACGATCAGCGGCACCACCGCGCTCACGATCGACGGCAGCAATCTCGTCCAGAACATCGTGTCCGATGCCGCAGGCAACACGCTCGACGCGACGCTCCCGCTCACGATCACCAGAGTGACCGTCGAGGCCGCGTCCAACTCGGGCACGCTGACGATCGCGGGAGTCGTCAGCGGGGCGGTCGGCCTCGTCTTCTCCGGCGGCGGCGGCGACTTCTCGCTGACCGGCGCGAACAGATACACCGGAGCCACCACGATCCTCTCGGGCGCGCTCCACATCACCACCCCCGTCGGCGTCGTGATCGACGGCTCGTCGCTCACGATCGGCGACGGCATGGGGGCCGCGGCACAGCTCGTCCTCCAGAACTCGTCCGACATCAGCCCGCTCACGCCCGTCACGGTCAAGAGCGACGGGACGTTCGACTTCAACGGCTTCAGCGACAGCGCCGCGAGCCTGACGGTCGACGGCGGGACCGTCCTGAGAGCGAGCCTGCAGATGGCCGGGCCGCTCGTGATGAACGGCGGAGCGGTCTCGATCGGCAACATCCTCACGGCGGGCTCGCTGAGCATGACCGGCGGCACCATCAGCGGCTCCGGACTGCTCGAGCTCGCCGGCGACGTGCAGGCGACGTCCTCGCCTACCGGCCCCGCGACGCTCGCGTCGAGACTGCTGCTCAACGCCAGCCCGACCGTCACCGTCACCCCCGGCGCCGCTCCGGAGCTGCGCATGACGGGCCCGATCAGCGAGACGGGCGGCGCGCGCAGCATCACGAAGGCCGGCACCGGGACGCTGCTGACGAGCGGTGTGAACACGTACACCGGCACGACGACCGTCTCCGCCGGGGCGCTCGTGGCCGATGGCAGCCAGGCCGGCCCGTTCTCGGTCGGCCCGACCGGCACGCTGGCCGGGTCGGGGACGGTCGGCGCGACGACCGTCGCCGGCGTCCTCGCCCCCGTGGCGCCCGGTCTGCACACGGGTGCGCTCAGCTTCGGACCGACCGGCAAGCTCGACGTCACGCTCACCTCGGTTGAGCCCGGAGCGATCCCGTCGGTGTTCGTCACGGGCTCGGTGGCGATCGATCCGAGCGCCGCCCTGAACCTCGGCGCGGCCCCGGGCACCGTCCTCCCGCACGGCTCCAAGCTGCTCTTGATCGACAACGACGCGTCCGACGCGATCGGCGGCCAGTTCGCCGGCGCGCCGACCGGGTCGGTGCTGAGCACCGCCGCCGGCGTCCCGCTCGCGGTGAGCTACGCGGGCGGCGACGGCAACGACCTCGGCCTCACGGCAAGCAACGTCCAACCGCAGGTCGGCGCCGTCCGCGCGACGCCCGACCCCGTCGCAGTCGGTCAGCCGGTCGCGCTGAGCGTCGCCCCCTCCGACGCGAACCAGGACCCGTTCACGACGACCTGGAGCTTCGGCGACGGCACGACCGGCAGCGGCACGACGACGTCGCACGCCTATGCGAAGGCGGGGCAGTACACCGCGGTGGCGACCGTCTCCGACGGGCTCGCACAGGTGCAGTCGACGGCCATGATCACGGTGACCGCGAGACCCGCAAGCGCGCCGCCGACGACGACGGTCACGTCGTCGGGCTACGGCGCCGTCTTCGGCGCGACCGTCCCGCACGCTTGCGTGCGCAAGGGCGCGTCGTTCACCGCGACGCTGAGCGTCAAGACGGTGATGGCCAAGGCGAAGGTCAAGGGCAAGGTCCTGCTCAAGCTCACGAAGGTCGTCTTCACGATCGGCAAGTCCGCCAAGACCGACCGCTCCGCCCCGTTCCGTGTGCGGCTCGCGGTCCCGCACTCGGCCGCCTCGGGCAGCAAGCTCAAGCTGCGCTCCAAGGCCTATCTCGTGCTGCGCGGCGGCAAGCGCCCGACCAAGACGCTCACGACGACCGTCAAGGTCTGCTGAGGGAACGGCGCAGCCCGCGCATGCGGTCGCCGACCATGCGCGAGCTGTAGCCGGCGAGCGCCCGCAGGGGCGCGTCGCCGAGCAGCATCCGCGCCGCGAGGCGCAGCGTGGAGGCGTCCGCCTTCTCTGGTGCGCCGGCGTCGAACGGCGGCTGCGGGTCGTACTCGATGCCGAGCTGGATGGCCTTCGCCAGCTCCTCGCCGTGGACGCGGGCCGTCAGCGCGAGCGCCATGTCGATCCCGGCCGAGACGCCGGCGCCGGTCACGAACGGCCCGTCGAAGACGACGCGATCCGCGACCACTTCGACGCCCATCGCCCTGAGGTTCTCGCGGAAGCCCCAGTGAGTGGTGGCGCGGCGGCCCTTCAGCACGCCGGCCGCGCCGTAGAGGCCGGAGCCGGTGCAGGCCGACGCGAGCCACCGGGCGCCCGGCGCGACGCTGCGGATCCAGTCGAGCAGCAGCTCGTCCTTCAGTGGCCCGAGCGGCTTGCTCGAGCCGGGGATGACGACGACGTCCGGGTCGGGCAGATCCGCGGGCGTCGCGGTGGGGAGCATCGCCAGGCCGCGGTCGGTGCGGATCGGTCCGGGCGTCGTCGCGACCCAGTGCAGCTCGACGTCCGGCCACGCGCTGATCACCTCGTACGGGCCGATCAGGTCCAGCGCGGTGAAGTCCGGATAGAGGACGTAGGCGATCTTCACGCGCCTGACGATAAGCGCTTGCCGGAGCGCGCTCGCCGGCAGGGCCGCGTCAGCCTCGCAAGCTTTGTGTAACGTGGCCGCTCATGCGGAAGCGGCGCTTCATCACCGGTCTCGTCGTCGGCGGTCTGTTCGCCGGCACCGGAGTCGGCGTCGCACAGGCCGCGTCCGGCGACCTCGACCCGACGTTCGGCAGAGGCGGCGCTGTGCGCGTGGACCTCGGCAAGCGCGAGTTCGCGAACGGCGTGGCGATCCAGGGCGACGGCAAGATCGATGTCGCCGGCCTGCAGAACAGACTGGGGACGAGCGACAGCGCGCTGCTGGCCGCGCGCTTCACCGCCGCCGGCGCGCTCGACCCGAGCTTCGGGCAGGGCGCCGGCTTCCAGGCGGTCGGCAGCGCCGACGACGGCGAGGCGCTCGTGCTCCAGCCCGACGGCAAGCTCGTCGTCAGCGGCTCGCGCGCCACCACGCCCACGAACACCGACATGCTCGTCGACCGCTTCACCACCGCCGGCGCGCTCGACCCGTCGTTCGGCTCCGGCGGATCCGCGACGCTCGACTTCCACGCCAACGAGTTCGGATCGGCCGTCGCGCTGGAGCCGAACGGCAAGATCGTCGTCGCGGGATACCAGTCGCTGGGTCAGAACTCCACGGCGCTGGCCGTCCGGCTGAGCGTGCCGGCCGGCACGCTCGACACGACGTTCGGGGACGGCGGCTTCGACACGTCCGCGAGCGACTCGCCCACGCAAGGCGCGGGGCTCGCGCTCGCACCGGACGGCAGCGTCGTCGTCGTCGGGGACACATACGCATCCGTCGGCGCCCCGACGCAGCTCGAGTTCGACCGCTACATCCCGGGCACCAGCTCGGCTCTGCCGCTCATGCTGGGCTCCGCCTCCGCGGCGAACGCGGTGCTCGTGCAGCCCGACGGCAAGATGGTCGTGGCCGGCTTCGAGCACAACTTCTCCGGCGACTTGGACCTCCTCGCCGTGCGCTTCAACGCCGGCAGCAGCATCCGCGACCCGTCCTTCGGCACGAACGGCGTGACGACGGTCGATCTCGGCGGCAGCGAGAGCGCGACCGCGGTCGCACTGCAGCCCGACGGCAAGATCCTGCTGGCGGGAACGACCACGTCGGGCAGCGGGACGCAGGCCGTGGTCACCCGCCTCCAGCCGAGCGGGATCGTCGACACGACGTTCGGCCACAACGGCAGCGTCCTGATCTCCGTTCCCGGGCTCGACGTCAAGCAGATCAAGGCGATGGCGCTGGAGGGCGACGGGCGGATCGTGCTCGCCGGCAGCGCGAACGCGTCCGGTTCGAGCAACCCGGACCTGCTGGTGATGCGCCTGCAGGGCGACAACCCGATCAGCACGGGCGGCGGAGGGAGCGGCGGCACAGGGGGTTCGGGCGGCTCCGGCGGGTCAGGTGGCAGCTCCAGCCCCGGCGGAGCGATCCCGCGCTGTGACGGCCACAAGGCGACGATCGTCGGCACGAACCGGTCGGACAAGCTCAAGGGCACGAAGAAGGCCGACGTGATCGTCGGGCTCGGCGGCAACGACCGCATCGACGGCGGGGGCGGCAACGACATCATCTGCGCAGGGGACGGCAACGACGCCGTGACCGGCGGTGCCGGCAACGATCGCATCGAGGGCGGCAACGGCAAGGACACGCTCTCCGGCGGCGACGGCAACGACGTGCTCGACGGCCAGGCCGGCAACGACAAGCTCTCGGGCGCGAACGGCAACGACAAGCTCAGCGGCGGGAGCGGAAACGACTCGCTGTCCGGAGGGGGAGGCAACGACAAGCTCTCCGGCGACAGCGGCAACGACACCCTCTCCGGCGGCTCCGGCAAGGACACGCTCTCCGGCGGCGACGGCAACGACAAGCTGTCCGGCGGCAGCGGCCGCGATCTGCTGCTCGGCGGCGGCGGCAAGAACTCGCTGCACTCGTAAGACGCGTCGCCGGCGCGCCGGATCTAGCCGTCGAGCGCTGTCAGCAGATCGGTCGCGCTCACCTGCGGTGCGCCGCCGAGCGCGGTCCTGAGCTTCGCGGCCGGCAGGCCGGCGCCGACGAGGCGCCGTTGGAGCGTGCTCAGGGCGGCCGCGCCCGTCGTGGCGCCAAGCCGCACGTCGAGTCCGGCCACCCGCAGGATCTCCGCCACCTTCCGCGCGGCCGTCGTCTCCGCCCGCCGTCGCGCAGCGAAGCTGCGGCCGAGCGTCGCCAGCGTACGGTCCTGGAGCGCGGTCGCCGTGCGGTCGTGCGCCGCGAGCGCAGCGGTCTCGCGTCCGATCGTGGTGTCGATCGCGGCGGCGGCCGCGCCCGTCTCGCGCGTCGCGCGCAGCAGCTTCTGCACGACAGGCTGGAGCTGGCGGCAGACGGCGCCCGGGGAGCCGGCGCCACGCGAGCGGGTGCAGGCAGGCAGCTTGACGGCGGCCGCGCGAACCGGCTGGATCCTGGCCGCGACGCGGTAGCGAGGCACGGGCGGGTCGGCGACGGTGTCCGCCTCGTCCTTGATCGTCTTCAGATAGGCGAGGCACAGCGGCGTGCCGAGCGCGGTCATCGTGCCGCCGACTGCGAGGCCGACCGGTCCGGCGGCGAGCAGCGCCGTACCGACTCCTGCGCCGACGCCGCAGGGATAGAGCGCGCGCTGCAGCGTGTCTCTGAGGGCGTCCAGCGCAGCGAGCTTCGCCTGCTTGCGAGCCGGCGTGACGGCCGGCGGCGACGTGCCGCCGGCCGGCGGCTTGTGCGCGCTGTTGGAGATGGTCAACGTCGCGTGGATGCTGGCGGTGTCCTGCCCGTCGGCGGACTTGCCGTCGGCGTCGAATCTGCGCGTGACGGTCGGCCGGCCGAGCTCGGCGGAGATTCCCGGGTCCTCCGCCGCCGTGTACTCCTTCATCACCGACGGCGGGATGACGCCCACGCCGGCGCCGCCGCTCTGCGGGATCGCGCAGTTGGGAGACGGCGACGTCGGCGAGACCGACATCGCGTACGTGCCGGTGATCGGCATCAGCGCGATCGCGCCGACCGGGCCCCCTGACCACGACGGCAGGATCGGCGACGGGGCTCTCGGGCGCGGCGCGATGCCGAAGCTGCAGTCCTGCGCGGTGTTCGGCGGCGCGTACGTCGAGGTCTCCTTGCCGCCGATGCTGATCTGCAGGCCCTCCGATCTCATCCGATCCGGCGTCGTCAGGTGGAACACCTCGCGCTCGTCCCACGTGAAGTGCAGCGTCGACTGCCAGACCGACGGGTTGCTCGGCTGGTAGACGAACGACTGGTCGAACGTGCCCGTGTAGCGCACCGTGACCCAGCCGTCGGCGCGGGCCGCCGCCGGCGTGAGGCCCAGCACGAGCGCGACGAGCAGTGCTGAGATCGTGCGCGGGACGGTCATGGCGCGCCACTGTAGACACAATCTGCCGCGCGGTGTCCCGCTGCTTGTGATACTCCGGATGATGGGACGACGGCTGCAGGGGCTCGTCGTGGCAGTCGGCATGGCGTTGGCAGTGGGCCTGCTGTGCTCTGCGACGGCAGCGGCATCACCGGCGTGGCGGATCGACGCGCTGTCGAACACGACGGCGGCGCCGGGCGGGACGCTCGACTACCTCGTCCAGGTCACGAACGTCGGCGATGCGGACAGCGACGGCGGTCAGCTCGATCTCGTCGCGACGCTGCCGGCCGGCGTCACGGCGCTCTCGACGGCGAACGCGGGCATCGGCGCGAGCTTCTCATGCACCGGACCGAGCGGCTCCGCCGTCTCCGGGGCGTCGCTGGTGACGTGCGCGGAGACGGACGTCGTGCCCGTGCACGGCTTTCGCATGCTCCGGCTCACGGTCGCGGTCGATCCGAGCGCGTTTGGGTCGGTCACCAGCTCGTTTCAAGTCTCGGGCGGGGGGGCGGCAACGGCGAGCACGGTCGATCCGACGACGATCACGGCCACCCCGCTGACCTTCGGCATCGACGCGTTCGACGGTCAGGTCACGGATGCCGCTGGGGATCTCTTCACCCAGGCCGCCGGGCATCCGTTCGCCATCTCGACGGCGATCGACCTCAACACGGTCACGAACCCGAACCCGCCGTTCGGTCCGCTCTGGCCGGTCGAGCCGGCGAAGGACGTGCACGTCGACCTGCCGGCTGGCTTCGTCGTCAATCCGACCGATGCGGACCAGTGCACGGCGGCCCAGTTGGCGAACGCGCAGGGGGCAGCGTCCAAGCCGCTGTGTCCGCCGTCGTCGCAGGTCGGGACGACGCTCGTGCGCATGAACGATCTCCCGGGGCCGGTCGTACTGGGGCCGGTGCCGGTGTTCAACATGGTGCCGGCGCCCGACGAGCCTGCGCAATTCGGCTTCGACGTCGCGGGGACCGTCGTGACGATGGACGCGCACTTTCGCAGCGGGGACGACGACGGCCTGACCCTGAACGCCGTGGTGCCGCAAGCGCTTGCTCTGGCTGGCATAAGCTTCACGTTGTGGGGAGTGCCGTCGGCCCCGAGCCACGATGCCGAGCGCGCGTGTCCGGGGGACCTCAACCCCTGGTTTGGCGGTCCGACGTGCGCGAGCCCCGCACCGCAAAAGGCGTTCCTGCGCAACCCGACGTCCTGCACGCCGCCCGGCGTCGGCCTGCCAACCAGGCTGGACGTCGATTCGTGGACGCATCCCGGCGAGTTCGAGTCCGCCACCTTCCTCAGTCATGATCCGCCGGCGTATCCGTCGCCGCCGAGCGAGTGGGGCGCGCTGCAGGGGCCGACGGGATGCGCGACGGTGCCGTTCGGTCCGTCGATGACCGCGGAGCCGGGGTCCCCCGCGCAGGCGGGACAGCCGGCGGAGTTCTCGTTCGACGTGAACCTGCCGCAGAGCGACGACCCCGCCTCGCTCGCAGAGGCGGATCTGAAAGGGGCGGTCATGACGCTGCCGGAGGGCGTGCGCGTCTCGCCGGTCGAGGCGAACGGGTTCGACGGCTGCTCGCCCCCCGAGATCGGCCTGCAGACGACGGCCGAGCCGTTGTGCCCCGACGCCTCCAAGGTCGGATCGGTGACGATCACGACGCCGCTGCTCGCGGAGCCGCTGACGGGATCGGCCTATCTCGCGACGCCGGACGACAACCCGTTCGGCTCGGCGCTCGCGATCTACCTGGTCGCCGAGGGGCCGGGGCTGATCGTCAAGCTGCCGTGGGAGGTGCAGGAGGACCCGGGGACCGGCCAGTTGACGGCGACGTTCGACGACTTCCCGCAGCTGCCGCTCTCGAGCCTGCAACTCGATCTCTCCGGCGGCCCGCATGCGTGGATGACGCTGCCGGACGCGTGCGGGATGTTCACGACGCACGCGCTGGAGACGTCGTGGAGCGGGAGCGTGGTCGGGTCGGAGTCGAGCTTCGCGGTGAGTGAAGGAGCCGGCGGCGGCCCGTGCCCGACGCCTCCGACTCCCCCGCCGCCTCCTCCACCGCCGCCACCTCCACCACCACCTCCTCCACCACCGCCTCCGGCCCCGTTCTCGCCCGCGTTCGCGGCGGGGACGGCGAATCCGGCCGCGGGTGCGAGCGCACCGTTCCACGTCGAGATCACGCGCACCGACCAGGATCAACAGCTCGGCAGGCTGTCGGTCGACCTGCCGGCGGGGCTGCTCGCGAGGATCGCCGGCGCGGTGCTGTGTCCCGACGGCGCCGCGAACGCGGGTGCGTGTTCCGCCGGTTCGAAGATCGGAGACGCCACCGTCGGCGCGGGCGCGAGCGTGCTCTCCACGAGCCCCGGTCCGGTGTACATCACCGGTCCGTACAGGGGTGCGCCGTTCGGGCTCTCGATCGTGGTGCCGGCTGCCGCCGGCTCGTTCGGTCTCGGCAGCGTGGTCGTCCGGGCGGCGATCGACGTCGACCGGCAGTCGGCGCAGCTCCATCTCGCCTCCGACCCGCTGCCGACCAGCCTGGGCGGCGTCCCGCTCGACGTGAGGGACGTCCGCGTCGCGTTCGACAAGCCCCGCTTCGTCGTCAATCCGACGAGCTGCGGGGTCAAGCAGGTGCTCGGCGCCGTCGACTCGGTCCTCGGCGCGATCGCGCACGTGTCGGCGAGCTTTCAGGTCGCCGGGTGCGCGAAGCTCGCGTTCGCGCCGCAGCTCGAGCTGGCGGTCGGTGGCGCGCATCACACGAAGGCGGGGGCGTCCACGCCGCTGACGGCGACCCTCACGCAGACGCCGGGACAGACCGATCTCCGGTCGATCACCGTGGCCTTGCCGGGCACGCTGCGCGCCGTGCTGCCGAGCGTGGAGCAGACGTGCAGCCTGGCGCGCTACGACGCCGGACGATGCCCCGCGAAGGCCGGCGTCGGTCGCGCGGTCGCGGTCACGCCGCTGCTGCGCGAGCCGCTCCGGGGCCGCGTGTACTTCGTGAAGGACCCCGCCCGTGCGACCCCGGATCTGATGATCGCGCTCCGGGGACCGGTAGACCTGGATCTGACCGGGAAGATCTCGACCTCGCGTCGCAAGCGCCTGACGCTGTCATTCGACACGCTCCCCGACGCACCGATCACGACGTTCACGCTCCAGCTCGGCTCGGGCCGGAGCAGCCCGCTCAGGACCATCTCGGACCTGTGCGCCGCGAAGCCGAGGGCCTCGAGGGTGTCAATCGACTTCCGCGGGCAGGACGGCCGGGTCCTCCACATCGGCCAGGCACTGCACGTCGCCGGTTGTCGAGGCGCCTGACCGGCGCAGGTCGCCTACAGCGCCGAGCATGTCGAGCGCGAGCGCCGCCGAGCATGCGCCGCGGCAGCCGTATCTTGTGGCGTCGCGATCGACCCTGAGATTCATCGTGCTTGAGGACGTGTTGTGCGCTCTACCGACGTTGTGATCATCGGCGCAGGTGCCGCCGGCCTGATGTGTGCGCTGACCGCCGCCGAGCGCGGCCGCCAGGTGCTGCTCATCGACCACGCCAACAAGGCGGGCAAGAAGATCCTCATGTCCGGCGGCGGCCGCTGCAACTTCACCAACATGTACGCGGACCCGGCGAACTTCGCATCGAAGAATCCGCATTTCTGCAAGTCGGCCTTGGCCCGCTACACCCCGTGGGACTTCATCGCCATGGTCACCAAACACGGCGTGCCGTACCACGAGAAGAAGCTCGGCCAGCTGTTCTGCGACAACAGGTCAAAGGACATCCTCGAGATGTTCTTGGACGAGTGCCGGCAGGCTGGCGTCGACCTGCGCCTGGGCACCTCGGTGCAGCAGATCGAGAAGACCGAGTCCGGATACCTGTTGAGCACCGAAATGGGGCAGATCGCCTCGCCGTCGCTGGTGGTCGCCACCGGCGGCCTGTCGATTCCGACGATGGGCGCCACCGGCTTCGGCTACGAGATCGCTCGCCAGTTCGGCCACACCGTGCTGTCGACCCGCGCCGGCCTGGTGCCGTTCACCTTCTCCGGCCGGCTCAGGGACCTGTGCGCCGAGCTGACCGGCACGTCGGTCGGCTGCGCGGTCAGCTGCAACGGCGAGAGCTTCCGCGAGAACATCCTGTTCACCCACCGCGGCCTCAGCGGCCCGGCGACCTTCCAGATCTCCTCGTTCTGGCACCCCGGCGACGTCGTGGAGATCGACCTGCTGCCCGACCGCGACGCGCTGGAGTGGCTGCAGGCCCGGCAGGCCTCACTCCCGAACCGCGAGCTGAAGACCGTTCTGAGCGAGGTCTTCACCAACAAGATGGCGGCCCTTCTGGCCGATCGCTGGTTCGCGTCCAAGCCGATGAAGCAGTACACCCCGGCCGAGCTGCATGACATCGCCGAGAAGCTCGGCGCCTGGCACGTGGTGCCAGCCGGCACCGAGGGCTACCGCACCGCCGAGGTCACCCTGGGCGGCGTCGACACTCGCGAAGTGTCGTCCAAGACCATGGAGTCGCTGAAGAGCCCTGGTCTGTACTGGATCGGCGAGGTGCTGGATGTCAACGGCCACTTGGGCGGTTTCAACTTCCAGTGGGCATGGGCCTCGGGCCACGCAGTTCGTATGAGATCGGCGGGCTGATCACGAGCCGCTCGTGGGATCGGCGTCGGGGCTCGTCGCCGAGCGATTCGAGCAGACGCACGTCGGCGAGATCCTGCGACCGTCTCCAGCGCGTCGAAGTCCGGCGGCTCGGTCACCGGCGCGCCGTCGGGATCGTCGGCATGTGACCAGGGCAGCAGTTCTGCTGCCGCGCTCCGCAAGGCAACCGTCGACGACATGTACCGCGAGACGCGAGCGCGCGTGCCGGCCCGCTTGCTCACCCCTGCTGAGGCGGGTTCGCTCCGCGCGTCTCCGGGATGAAAACCGATGGAGGCACGGGCGGGATGCTCTCTGAGGGGAGCGGCGGAGGAGCCGGCTTCGGGGCGGATGCGGTGTTGGGTCTGAGTCTCATCGCAACCTCACAGTAGCGCCAGTGCCCACGTCCAGCAGACGATCTGGATCACGACGCGAGGCGCAAGTGCAGGCGTTCGGGATCGTCTCTATCCGGCGCCAGGCGGTCATAGAGTCGGCGAGCGTCGGAGGCGAACTTCAGCTCGTGCGGGTAGAGCACGTACAGGCCGCTGAGCACGGTGACCGCCAACGCGATTCCTGCCAGGACGACCGGAAGGGCGACGCCGTCTGGACCCAGTGCTGCCGCGCCAAAGAAGGACGCCGTCAGGGCGGCGGCTCCGAGCAGCGTGCCGGTGCGCTGGCGCAGCTCGTTGACTTGACGCTCCTGTTGCTCGAGCGCCTTCTGCGCCTGCTCATAGGTCAGTTCGGCGAGGGTCAATGCGGACACGCCCCGAAGGCTGACGAGCGCAACGTCTGCCGTCTACACAGCACGCATTTGCATGAGGCACGCTCCACCTGATCATGAGGCTGCCGCGTCCATTGGAGCCTTGAGTCCGGCAAGGAACCACCCTGCTCAAGAGCGCTGTACCGCGACTCGCCTCGAACGACCTCTCAACAAAGAGCGGTTTGCGAAGTGGGCGATCCTGGATTCGAACCCAGGGACCTCCGCCTTGTCGAGGCGGAGGGCATTTCGCCTCCCAGACGCTGCCTGACCGCGTGGAATAGCCCGTGTGACGGGCGTTCTCGCGGACCTGCTCGTTCGCGGTTTTGGCCTACGTCGTCGTCGGAACGTACGGATCACGTACATCCGCCCTCCACGGCCGAGATTCTTCCGACCACCGCATGGAGTAGACGTACGCCCGTGGCCAAGCGCAAGAAGAAGCGACGGACCAATCTCTACAACCTCGGGACCGCCCAAGCGATGCTCGACGCTTGCGCTTGGGACGTGAGACACGAAGACGCGCGGATGCAGACGATCGACGGGAAGCTCGGCCAGCTCGCAGCGTTCTCCGGTATCTCGATCTCGATTAGCGCTGGCGTGGGCGGCTCCGTGATCGCCGAAGGACACCTGTCGCTTGGATTTCTGATCGCACTGGGCGCCTGCGTGGTCCTCGCGTCAGCGCTTCTGCTTGCCGGCGTTCTCTCTGCGTTCTTTGCGTTGGCGCCGAAGCTCTACGACGCCATCGATGAGTCGGCGGTGATCGACCGAACCCGTCCTGATGCCCTCAGGGGCGACACGTCGGAAGCCCTCGCACACATCGCAGCCGGCCGCCGAGACATGTTTCTCAAGGCTTGACAGGTCAACGACAAAAAGGCAAGAGACACCACCCGCACGTTTCGCCTTGTGAGCGGGGGCTTCGCCTTCCTCGTGGTCGCCGTCATCGTGACCGCCGTCGGCAGTGTCGTCTAAGCTCGCGCGATGGCAGAGAACGACAACCAGCCGATCAGCGCAAATCCTGCGCCGACTGGGTCGGGCTCCGGGAATCAGCCGATCAGCGGCGAGCCAGTGAGCACTAGTAGACGCGGTCGTTAGTTCTGGTTGTTAGGCAGCGAGCGCGAGGTGTGGCTCGTGCTGGCTGATCTTCGCGAGGACGCGGTCGAGGTCGGTGCGGGTGAAGGTCCAGTCGAAGGGCTGGGCG
>Ga0265326_10000021_pt1 | contig 121227 bp, 106 predicted proteins | sample 41424metaG_FD_192439 | JGI IMG/M metagenome (GOLD analysis project Ga0265326, IMG submission 192439) | Rhizosphere microbial communities from Carex aquatilis grown in University of Washington, Seatle, WA, United States - 4-14-24 metaG | ecosystem: Host-associated > Plants > Roots >... | reverse complement strand
TTTATTTTTTACTTACTTAGAATCTTCTCCGATATCTCCTTCCTCATTACTTAAATAAAACACCGACGAACTATTCCAACCAATCAGATCAGTTCGGATACATCAGAGACCCCAAATACTCCACAATAAGAGGATAATTACATTTGCATGCCAGATTGAACGCGTTTTCTCCTTTATCGTTGATATCGTACGGATTCAATCCTAATCCGATCAAATATTTCACTATTTCCAAATTTCCGAATATACATGCCAAATGTAAAAGAGAATTGCTGACATGACTAACAGTATAAATAGAAACGCCTAAAGAAATTAAATACGTAACGATAGATATATTTTTAGACATCACTGCCCAATGTAATGAGGTATATTTGTAATTGGTACATGAATGAATGTCTGCTCCGTTTTCCACCAAACATTTAACAAACTCTAAATGCCCGTAACGACACGCGTAATGAATGGGAGTCATGTTGTAACACCTATTAAGTACAATGTTGACATCCCCCCCTTTTAATAGATAAGAAGATAAAAAAGAAAGATTTCCCCTGCAAACCGCATCCAAAAGATCTCCCATTTCAATGAAACCCTCTTTTTTCTTTTTTTCTTTTCGTCAAAATACTTTTGTTTTCTATTTACTTTTCCCGTCTCATATATCTTTTTCATTACTTAAATAAAAACACGACAAACTATTCTTCCAATCATATCAGTCCGGATACATGAGAGATGCTAAATAATCCACTATCTCTTTCCAATCTTGACGGCACGCAATGTTGAATGCGTTTTCTCCTAGTTTGTCAGTGTCGTGCGGATTCATTCCCAATCCAATCAAATATTTCGTTATGTTAAGTGCTCCGTGAATACACGCCCAATGTAGAACTGAACTGTCAGTGTCGGTCAGAGAATGGATGTCAGCTCCTGAGGAGATTAAATACGCAACGATATCCTGATTATCGCATATAGTTGCCCAATGTAATGCAGTATATTTGTTAGTGGTATGTTCATGAATATTCGCTCCGTTTTCTACCAGACATTTAACAAGCTCAAAATGCCCGTGACGACACGCATAATGAAGGAGAGTCATCCCGTTTATATGATTAAATATAATATTAACATTCCCCCCTTGAGAAAGATAAGAGGAAAGAAAAGAAAGATCTCCTCTGCAAACCGCATCAAAAAGTGCACTCATTTTAATGAAATAAACGTTTTCTCGTTTTGTTGTTTTCGTCAAAACGCTTTTATTTTCTATTTACTTTTCCCGTCCCATATATCTTTTTCATTACTTAAATAAAACACCGACAAACTGTTTACCCAATCAGATCAGTTTAATAACATCACACTTCCCAAATACTCCACTACCTCCTTGTTTTTGTATTGACACGCCAAATTGAATCCACTACGCCCGTCGTCTGTCAATGCATGTATATTCGCTCCTGCCGATACCAAATATTTCACCATCTTTAAATTTCCATTTAAACAAGCGTTATGAAATGGAACAAAATCAAAATCTGATGACACATTCACATCTGCGCCTTTTCTCACAAATAACTCCATCATCGCTACGTTTCCAATTACGCTTGCTAGATGCACATATGTGTAGCTTCTCCAACAAACTTTTTCATTTATGATGTCAATCTTGTTTTTTTCACATTCTGATAATATCATATCCACTATTTCTAAATTTTTCTTCTCCATTGCATACCAAAGAGGCGTTATAAAATCATTATCTCTATTGTGTATTTCTGTTATCATTCCTTGATCCAGCAGCGCTTTTAAACCCTCCACGTCCCCTCTTTCGCACGCCTCATGCATCGGGTATGCACTCATTTTAATAAAATACTTCTTTTATAATTTGAATTGTGCCAGATATTCTACTATCTCCGGGTAATTATTCTGACATGCTAAATCAAATGCCGTTCTTCCACAATTATCCAAAATATGTGGATTCACGCCTAATTCGATCAAATACTTCACTGTTTCAAAATGTCTATATAAACACGCATAATGAATCGCTGTGTATGATGAATGATCTTTTGAATGTACATCTTCTCCCTTTTTCACTAAATATTTTAAAATCTCTATATTCCCAAAATAAGCAGCTTGATGTAGCATAGTTAATCCCAATAAATCATTTAAAACACTATTAATCCTTAATCCTTGACTAATGTATAAAGAAAGCTTAGAAACGTCTCTCCACTGTATCACAGAACTTACTTTACAAGAATACATCTTATTAAAAACACTCTTTCTTACAAATCGAATTTATTTCTATTTATTTTTTTACATTACTTAATTTATTTCTATTAATATTCTTTTTTCTTTGCATTATTTAAATAAAAGATAGACGAACTAAATCCTCCAATCAGAACACTTTTCTACTCCTTGTATGATTGGTCCTCTTTCTCCGCATCCCATAACCATTCCTGCTCCCCATCCCTGCAATCCCATTGGCTCGTTTAGTTTGGAGTGGCTTTTATTACTTAACTACATTATGTCACGACTAACTGTTTATCCAATCAGATCAGTTTAATAACATCACATTTCCTAAATATTCTACGATATCTAAATAATCACATTCTATTGCAACACATAATGCATTTTTACCCCAAATATTACAAACATATATATCAGCACCCATTTTCATTAAATATACCATATTAATGTCCTGAAAAATTAGATTTTTAAAAAAGAAAATGTTTTGCACACAAAAATGTTTTTGTTCTCGAAAATATATTTATTTTTGTAATTCAGTTGTAATTAATGAAAGTATTTAATTATCATAAAGATACGATACTATGCAAACATTTTCGACAAAGTAATTATTCGAAATGGCTAATATTGCATTTTTAATTTCTTTTACAGTACCTTTTAATTTCAAATTCCAATTTCTATCAGTTCTTTGAAAGAATTGAATAATATGCTTTAAATTCTCATATCCGATCGTATCGTTAAAAATAAAAATATCGTCTTTCAAATCAACATTGACTACAATGGTGATTTTATCATTTTCTTGAAATCTTTCACAATAAAAACCAAATTCTAAATATTGATGTCCTGGCAATTTTCCTAACAATATTCCATCTTTCTCGGTCAACACAATAATGTTTGGATCCATTCTGAACGAAAATGATTTCTTCAATGAAAATAGTCTTTATTCTCCAAAATAACAACGTGAGGGAATAATATATTTTTTCAATCTTTCGTCAGAAAAATATATTCTTCTAAATTCTTTTTCTCCATTTGGAAAATAACATTCGACAAATATGTAATCTAATAATAATTCTCTCGTTTGGTTAATGAAATAATAAAATCCTTCCATTTGATCTGTAAAATCTTTTTTTGTTGTAATATCGTAATCAACCGATGAAAGAGGAGATAAAATCTGTTTTCCTTTAAAATGGCCTCCGATATATTTAGTTACATCTGTATATGGACAATAAATGCCTACGTAAACTTTGTTATGTGTATGAGAATATGCTCTCCATTGGCAAGCGCAATCGTGTATTTCAGCATCCGAAAAAAACTGAGACCACATCATTTTCGGTAATGTTAATTCTTTTTTCTGATCCATTTTAAACGTTTATTTCAATAAAAACAGCCTTAATCTAAATCGGTCCTAAGATGAATCGAGAGCATATTTAACATAATAGAAATTTCTTCTAATTGAAATGTTTTAATGGTTGGTTTCGTTTTCATTTTCAATAGCTCTGCTAAAGAAGGAAGTTCCATATTTGGTTTTTTCCTAAAATCATCATAATCCTGTAATTTCAAGATAATAGATCTAAACAAAGATGTTCTCGATAATTTCAAAACATCAAAAGCGGGGCTGTCTAATGCAAATTTTGTTTTTATATTAAACGATAATGAATTATTTAACGATTTAGATAATTCAATGCCACCTGCAATTTCATTTAAAATGTCAAAAAAATGCAGATCTTCTGAATAAGGAGAAACACCGTATAAATGTTCTTTAGAAACACCGATTAAAGAAGATTGGATGTCTGTTGATGTAAAAAGAGATAACAAAAAAGAAGCATACTTTTTCATCAACGACAACCTTTCATCTATTCTTTCTGTTCTTATTGCTTCAGATAAAGGCATGATGATGTTTGAAATAGAATGAATTGTCAAACCAATGTATTTTACAATTTCAATCGGTGTAGAAATATCGTATTGTGATCTTTTTCGGAGATATTCAATTTCTAAGATCATGATAGAAAAGAAAAACAAATGTTCAACAAAAACTTTTGGATCGTTCTCTATTTTTTCAGATCCTACAATTCTTCCAACAACTTCTATCAAACGAATAAAATAAATATTTCTAAAACATTCCGATATCTCGTTTTCAGACCTTGGAATTAATAACCCAAAAGATGAATTACGTTCGTATTCTAAAAAAGGTAATTGAATATCTAAAATTCGTAATTTTTCAAGAAAGGATGCATAAACATCGCCTAGTTTCGATTGAAAATACAGATCTTTGCTGGTTTTTGAAATAGGACTAGGAGGACGAAATGATGTTTTTAAACCTGGTTCAGAAGGTTCTGGAATAGGTGGTGGTTTTTGAACATATTCTTCTTCCGATTCTTCAGATTCAGATTCAGACGATGAAATCTCAATTGGAGGAGGTGGAGGACGTGTTTGTATTTTTTTTTCATATTTTTCTAGAGATATTTCAGGTGTTTGAGTGTATCTGATTTGTTGTGAAATAGGTCTAGAAGGTGGTAGAGCTGCGAAAGGTGGCGGTTTTACAATTCTTGTTCCACCAAAAACGTTTGTGGGCATCGGTTTTTTCGGTAAGCTAGCCATTTTCTGTTTCTATTATATGCAAAAACTCGTATCTAAAAAATTAAAAACGCCGACGCAACTAAATTTGAAAAGAAATAATAAAACAAAAATTAAAATAGTTCGATTTTCTAAAATATGTTTATTTTTCAAAACTATCGTATCTCTTTTTTTCATGTTTTCTTGAAAACAAATGTTTTGCAAAACAATTCATTGTGTACGAAATAAATGGAATAAATCTCTTGTGAATATTTACAAACTGACGCTTTGATTGAACAAATAACATTACCTTGCTGAATATTTCTATTTTTGAATTGTCGTCTAAAAAAATGTAATCTAGATTATTGTCATTCAAAAAACTTCCCCAACAATAAATAATCAGAAAACATGAGAATAAAACACCTCTTCCTATTCCATGTTTGCAATGAACCAGAATAGTGTGTTGAGGATGATTGTTGATCCAATCGAAACTTTTTTCTATCGCGTTGAAAAAAAGAATAAAATCTTTTTTTTTAATCGAAGTTTCGTAATTAAATCCTACATGATCTTTAATGTCTATTTTGATCAAATGTAATGTTAACTCATTCAATTCTTTTAAAGCTTTTTCATTTTCATGGATTTTTGGATCTTTCGATATATCCTCGTCATTCAACAAAGATATTCTTAAAACATCGTTTAGTTTGTGTTTATTTTCAATCATATAATGATATGCGCCAAACCAAGATGTTAGAACAATATTTCCTGTATTTTTAACATTTTTTCCTATTGATTGAAAAAATTCAATCATGGATATATTTGTTAAATCATCGATTCGGTTAAATTGAAATGACTCTTTTAATGAAGAATGCGTTTCTTTGATTGTGGCATAAAGATTCATTAATTTCTTTTCCACAAAAAAGATTTTTTCCGACGATTCTTGATATATTTCATATGTTATCTTATGTTTTAATTCGTAATTATCATAATCTATATCGCAATTTAATAGGTTTTCGTCAGAAATAACTGGTGTTTTTAATGATTTTAAAGATAAAATTTTTGATCTATTCATTTTTTTATTTAATGGTAATGTTTTAATTTCAAACATATCTGAAAGTATTTTTCTAATTCCAAATAACATTATTCTTCGGAATGTAATATAAAATTTCTGATATATTATTTGTTTTGGAAATGTATTTAAAGAATCATATATCTCTCCGTGTTTTTTAGGACTTCTTGGAAAGAAAAAAGCAACATAATGTCCTGCTGTTTGTAAATTGAAATGTTGAATTTCGTCAACATTGTTGAAAACGTTTGCAATGATAACAACATCTGTTTTCGACGATTGAATCAAAAATTCGTCGAAAGAAATAATATTGTCAAAATACATTGGATTTCTTACAAATTCTTCATATATGTTACTTATTTTTTCATCAGATACATCGTTTGAGAATGTAATTATATCATATCTTCCTGTTTCAAAATTTTGTTTTGAAAAAGATATTTCGTTATCTTCTGTTAAAACAAGAGCATCTATGACCAATATCCTCCGTTTTAAATAATCTCTTTTTTCTTGATCTAGTATTTTTGATATATTTATCTCGTCGTTTCTAGACGAATATATGATTCTTTTATTTAAAGGAAATCCAAGTCTCAATGTTGCATTTCTCAACGAATCAGATGCACATTCGTTGATATCTTGTTTCAAAACACGAATTGTTTTTGGAATCAAAATGTTTTGAAAATTGTAAAAAGAAATTAATTTCCAAATATAATTTGCATTTACTTTTTTTACGTTCGTAGAAAACACAATTAATCTTGAATTACCTATATTTATTTCCACCCTTCTTTTTGAATTTTCATAATCTATTAATTCGTCTCCGTTAATTCTAATTATCGTAGAAAAGTAATTTTCTACATCTAATATCGATCTTTCTCCAAATAAAATAGATATATGCGAATTTATTTCTTCTTTTCTAATTAAAGAAAATACAACATCTTCCCCTCTATCTTTTCCATAATGCAAAATCATTAACGGATATCCATATCTTTCTTTAATCTTTCTACTTTCTTTATCCAGTTCTTTGTAATTTGTGTAACTGAAATAAATAGTTTGAAAAATGTAATTTCTAAAATCATTCAGTTTTTTGATTGTTTCGTTATTTGCGAATGAGACAATTTCTTTTTGCAGAGGAAGCAGATCTAGATTTGTTGTTTTTGAATCTAAATATTCCAAAAACCTATCCTCATAATGCGACGCCATTTAAAAAATAAAGAAAAAATAAAATCTATTTCTTTTTTTCTTTTAAAAGAGAATAAAAACTATTCTAGAATTATTTTAAACAAATCTATTCTATATTCAATATTTTTCGTCAAAAATGAAAAAAGAAGAATTCTTACATCTATCTGAAACAAATAAAACATTTTCTGCTTTTCTTTACATCATCTTTATCGTCTTTATCGCAACTTCGGTGACATCAATCGTTTTAATGGGCATATCTACCAAATCAAAGGTAGATTCTTCCAACGAAGTCAACGACATTGTTTCAATATTACTGAATTCTTATCTATTATCAGGAAATTGTTTGCAATGCAATGCAAAAACAAACGAGCTAACATTTTTGAGTAAATACGTTGAAAATGATCCTCTCAATTCAAATTCAATATCTACACCTCATTTTCCTGTAAATTCAGGAAACAGACTAATTATTCCTAATTTAGTCGTTTTCAATAATCTTCAATTTGTAAACAATTTTGATTTGACATCTACCGACAGTTCTCAAACAACCTCTCTTTATTTTGGAAATATGTCTAAATTCGCTTCTCCATCTGTTACAGGATTGCCTTTAAACTCTCGATCTACGCTCATCATAAATGCTTTTAACGGCGATATTGTTCCTCAAAATTCACGTTGTTTGTCATTTACAAATCCAAGAATTTACATCGTATATACATACAATAATATGTTAAATATTACTAATTTCAATTTGTGTCTGTGTCCTCCTGCTAGCAGTTTAATCGTTCAAAAAGAATATTGTTCGCAATTTTCGTAAAATGTCAAATAGATTTACTTTCGATTCGTATAAAAAACCCTCTAAATCAAAGAAAAAAACAAAGAAAGAACAAAACCCGCATGAAATATATAAAAAAGGAGAATCAAAACAAACAAATAACGGTGAATATTTTTTAGTTCCTTCAGGCGACAAAAAAAGTTTAGATATTGAGCCAGAATCAACCGCAAGTGAAGATATCACAGATGCTCCTCAATCTAGATCTCAAACAACAGCATTATTTGAAACATCAAAACCTGCCACAGATGCTATTATTGTTTCTCCTTTTTGGATTACGTTCATGGGTATTCTGATTTTAATCATATGTATGAATGTCGCCGGCATTGTATTAGCTTCTTTGAGCATCGAAAATGCAAATAATATTGGGAATACATATAATACAATTAAAAAAAATATACAATTCAACAATTTCAATGAAAACAGCGATTGTATCACATGCGATCTGTCTGGAGATCCAGATGGAAGCTACACATCGACATTAACAAGCATTATGAACAATAACTTTGGATCAGTTCCAACCGGATTTGTTCAATTTTCACCAAATGGAATAGAATTGGATAATATATTATTCACCAATTTAGAAGTTTCGAGCAGTAATTCGAACACTAAAATACTATTTGAAAATGATTTTGGAGCATCAGAAAACCTTTTTGCGAGCATTCCAGGTTTGGTCACAATTCCACAATCTACATTGAATTCTTTTCAATTAACGCAATATTGTTCAAACATTCAGATACCCATTTTATTTACTATTTACAATAGTTTGTCGACGAGTTTCGATATCTGCGTTTGTAATAATTTATTTCAAAAATGTGTAAATCTTTCTTAATTTTAGAATCTGAAAAATTGCACAGATTGAAAAAGAAAAGTTTTTTAAAAATCACATAATGACTGCTTTTAATGATCGAACTATTATATCTCCATCAACTCAATTTATGTTGACAACTGAACGTATTCCAGATTCTCAGACCTGTAAAATCAAAATTACTCCTGGTAATCATGAAGTTTTGACAACCAAAGTAGCTAGTGAATTCACTTTTTTCAAACGTGATGAAAATGAATGGGTTTTCTTCAAAACATCTCATTATTCTGTTCAATTTGTCAATTTGAACAATGGAGAAAGTTATAATAACGAAGGGCCTGGAATGTCTTCCAACTTCTGTTGGGCTAGTACTAAAATTAACAAAAGTGGTACAATTATTGCTGTCGAAGGATGTTACTGGGCAGCTCCCTATGAAATACGTTTTTTTGATATTTCAAAACCTGAAATATCTGTTATTCAAGAAATTCGTATCAAAGAAGAAGACGAAAACTTTTTGATGGTGTGTGGTTTCGATCTTCAAGAATATCAATGGATAAACGACACTGATTTTGAATTTTTTTATTCAATTATATGGGATTCAAAATATAACAAACCATATGAAGAATTGACCAACGAAGAAAGAAAAGATTACGAAGAAAGATTTCCAGATTCAGATAATGAAAATTGGCAATTATTGTTTCGTATTCAACTACGAAAAGAAAACGATGAAATGATTTACATTTTAAAAGAGACAGATCCAATATTTGATGAAATGATAGTTAAAAGAAAGATATACCAAGGAAAACATGATTTGTTTAAAAAAAACTTTCCTACCAATTCAAGATACCAATACGTCAAAAAGATTTTTCCTAATTCCCGGATATTCTTTTTCTATCTTAATGGTTGTTTCGAAGATGTCGATTCTGATATCCAAGAAGTGCATTTTGGAGCATGGGTTGGAAAATCTAATCAAATAGAGATCAAATCTTACAACAATATGACAAATGTCACAGTGGAAAATGAATCTAAAGATTTTTTAACAATTGAAGATGCAATTACATATATATCTCAACTAATATCGGAAGAAAATAATTAAGAAAAAAGTTTTGTTATGATAATTTATTTTTTTACATTTACATTTTCAGAAAAAAGTGTAAACCTTTCCCAAAAATTTTTGCAATAAAATGTTTTTCTATATTCACAGATTAAATTATATAGTTTTTTTAGTTGTTTTTCGAATTAAAAATGAGTTCTTCTGCTATCGAAAAAACAGAGGCTGAGTTGAGAGAGTTGGAAGCATCGTCGTCAAAAAAACATATTTTGATCGATTTCAATCCAGAAAACACAAAACTAACTCAAAATGAAAATGTGTATATAGGATTTTTAATTGTAGGCACTTTATTTCTGCTAGCTGGATTTGGAATGATAATATATTCATATATTCAAAGCAATCAAAACGTAAATATGATTTTAAAATACGAACAATTATTGCAAAACAGAACATTTGAAGTAAAATGTTGGAAAGCGTCTAATCAGTCGAATCCTTGCAACGAATCTCCCAATCCTGCAGTAAAACTATTCAACTGGCAAATGAATAATTATTTTACAAATCTGGGTGTAAATGTTCCCTGTTTAGAAATTCAGAACAGAATCACACTGAATAATCTTAATCGAACCTCAGTTTCTATGACAAGTGGTTCAACACTATTTACTCTAGGCCCTCTTGTTTTCCCTAATGTTGTCACAACGACGAACGGAAATGTGAATAACGGCCCTCAATGGCTTCAATCTGGAATACGAATGCTGCCAAATACACATTTCAATATGGATGAGAATACGAATTTATATGTTTCGCCAAATAATATTTATGGAATTCAGATTCCTGTTGTAAATTTCAACAACAACATTGCAACTTTTGGAAGTTTAGATTATTGCCAAGCATCTTCTGCATCGGTCACATCTAGCGACGCTAATTCTATTCTAAACAGATCTCCGATATTCATGTATTACAATACACACTCAACAACAACAAACGCAAGCATTCCTTCTTTCACAATATGTACATGTTTAATGATAGTTCCGCCGAATGTTTGGAAATCAATGTGTATTCCAGGAAATAATTTTACATTTACTTAAATTTCAATATAATTGAAATAATATAATTTTATTTTCAAAAACTTCAATTTTCTTTTAGAATGAAACAATTAGATTCTCACCAAAAAGCTCTAAACGGATGGGTTATTTTTTCAATGTTTGTTCTTTGGATATTTGGATTGGGATTCTTTGGATACGGAGCATATGCTATCTGGAAAACGACAGAAATGAATAATTTTATTCATAACGAAACTTCTTTTTTTATTAAAACCTTCCATTCCGACGGAGTATGCATCACGGTTTCTGAGAACGACCAAATATCTTTTTCCTGTCCTGTCTTTTCCACAAACATTCCATTTACTCCTGTTTCAGTAAATTACCAATCTGAAGATGTTCCAATTCAAAGCAATAACGAACAGGTTTTTATGAATTTTCAAGACGGGATACATCTTCCAGGAATGGATATATCTATCACAAACCAATTTAATCCGACAGTTCAAACGCCAAATTTAGCTGACAATTTTTACAATATCGATTTTGAAAACAATGTTTTGATTTCTTCTGGAGGATCACTTATTTTTGGAGAAACGGCCACTATAAGCAACAAATACGCTTATCCTGATTATGCAGGAATTGGATTCACTTCTTCTGACGAATACAGATCATTTAACCTCTTTTTAATAGGAAACTTCAATACAGAAACTTCAACACTGTCGCAAAGATGCAGTTCCAGTCTAAATATTGCTGGAAGTAGCATTTATGTTGTAGTCACGAATTCTGGTTTAACATCGTATTTCTGCAGTTGTGTGAAATTAGGTTCTATTTACACAGAAAAATGCACGTCTCCACTAACAGTTTATGGCGGTATTTCATCTGCTGCATCTTAATAAAGAAATAAAAATATATAAAAAAAAGAGTCTTCAAAATGGATTTATTCCAACAAAATTCTGCGAAATATTCGTGTCCAATATTGTCAGAAAAACAAAAAACATTTGTTTCTATTAGTCAAATCTTCATTTGGTTGGTTTTAATCGTGGTTGTCGCAACCAGTGGCGTTTTAATCTGGTATATTACGGGCAACATAAATAAAATTCAAAATACAATTAATACGTTCAATAATTATTCTGCAATTGCAAATTATTTGAAAAATCCATCGATTGCACTTTCCGACGAATGTTTATCTTTTGACGGTAAAACAATTTCTATTAAAGCACCGATCGTATTATCCGATAATGCAAAAACAAATATTCAATTCGAAAATGGGTTGCATGTGAATGGAATGTCCATAATTCCAAATAATCCGATAACTTTTACAAAACCTATATTATTTGAAAATAATATGTATGTTTTGCGTCAATTTATTGTTGAACCATACACAGCGCCAAGTTTTGAAACAGCGATTAGTGCGAGCTCAAACAATCTGTTCTTTGGAAATCCTGGAAGAACAGAAATTAGTTTAGTTACGACATCTTCTTGCACAAAAGACACAACACCTGCTGGAACTGGATCTCATCCTTTTCCAGGGTTTTATGTCAGAAGTTCTGGCAGTTCTATATATCTGTGTCTGTGTATGGCTAATTGGGTTTATCGAACACCCGCACAAACGTTCGATCATTACAATTATGCATTTCCAGGAACATTGGCTGAAGATACATATAATAAAAGGGATGAATATTGTGTTTTATTACCGACAACAATTCCGTAAAAAAAATATAAAAATAAAAGAAATAATTTTATATTTTTTTCAAACATTTTTTTCTTTTTTCGTTTTTTTTAAAATTTTCTTTTTGATGCTTTTTGGTTGTTGTGGAATCAGATGAAAATAGATAGAAATTTAGATACTATGATACTATCTTTTTAATTGAGATATTGTTTTAGTGATGTTAAGATACTGTAGATCAGAAGAGTCTATATTCTGGTAATATATATAAACTATGTCTGATCTGTCAACGAAATGCACTGTAGAAATTCCTATCAGAGAGGATTTGAACGAATTCATAAAATTCCAAGGAACAAAACTCATCGATGACGGTATCCACAAATATATTGAATCTCAGAGAAAAGATGATTTTTCATCTGGCCGGCTAAACATTTTTCGTTCTAACATTTCTCCTGATATCGACAACCAGATATCTAGAAAGTTTCAAAAAGATGTACTATCACATATCTGTAAACTACCTGACTCATCTCACATTCTGAGAGATCAAAAAATCCCTGTTGACGGAAGCAGACCTTACTGCTCTCTAAAACAACTTTGTTCCATTGGTGTGTTTGTAAAAAGAGTTTATTCTAGATCTCCGGATAGATTAGAATCTCCTGACAGAGAAGTATCTCCAACTGAATTAGAAATACAAAAAAAAGTTTGCACCGAAATCGCTTTTGAATCGCAAATTCCATGGAATAAAAAAGAACCATATCACAAATGTTTTTATAATGTCACAAATCAGGAACTTGTTTGTAATAGTAGAGGGTTAAATCATTGGCACTACCTAGATTGCATTTGTAATTCTTTTAGAATATCTGATAAAACGATTTTAAAAGATACAAATATTCATCTTGAAAAATACGATTTCGATGTCAACAAATTCGTTCCGTGGAGAAACGAAATCGGAGAAATCATTTTCACAAAAGAAAACCCTAATACGTTTGGAAATTCAATCGATGCACATATAAAAGTAGGTACAACAAAAATTACGAATTTATTTGGTATTTTAAATTTTGATGTAGAATTCCTGTGGCTAGCAATCGACAATGTTTATTACTGTCCTTTAGGTCAAAGCACGCAAGGTCCTCACATTTGTTATGTTACAGGATGCGACCATCCATTATCTGGAGGGTTCACTGGATGTTCGTTAACTGGATTAGAGCTGAGAGATAGAAATGGGTCTTGGGAAATAGACACTAAACATTACATCAAAACAAGCGTTGAAATTAGAGAATCTTCCACAAATAACGATTGTAAATCAGCATTTAAGAATAAACCTAAACATGTGAATTCTGGAGTCAGCACTGAAGAATTAAGAAAAATGGGAGATTCTTTTTACGATGCAATAGACCAATTCACGAATCCTGAAGAATTGGCTCGGTTTGAAGAAAAAATGAAAAGCACCTCATCGACACGTTCGATCGTTGAAAAAGCGCTTAGAAAACAGATGAAAGATAAACTCTTCGATATTGGAACAGAACAATCAATTAAAATGGCTAAATCAGGACACTTTTCTCTTTACAAATCATACGTTCTGGAATCATATTTCACCATCAACAAAATTCTAAAATACGGAGAAAGGCCAAAAACAGCGATGCTCATCAACATGGAAAAAATTGTAAACAATAATTTGCAAATGTTGAAATACGATCCAAACGCATCTTCTTCAAGCGATGGTAAACAAATCACTGTGAAACAAGATAAAATAACATTTGTTCTTCCTGACAAAGAGTTGACAAGAAAAAGGTTTGTTCCTGATTCATTTATTGTTGTCAAAAACGGATCAAAACGTCAAAAAACATCGTCTCAAGCTTTAATTGAAGTTGACAAAAATCATGCTTTATCTGTCTACAATCCCATGACAACGCTTGAAGACGACATTGTTTTCAATGAAATTAAAGCAACAATCGACGAATCTGATATCCAAAAAGTTCTTGAAGCAAAAATCATCGAACTCACTGAGAAAACTGTCAAATTCTGGGCACTGCTTCGTCAGAGAACAAAACACGGAAGAGAGTTCCCAAATCGCTTTAATTTCCATTTGTTTATCTATGCTTTTCTTTATTTGCTAAGAGACGGGCTAATCATCAACACTGAAAGTCCTGGATTCGTAGGAGAAAACGTATGTTTCTTCGAAAGAGACATATTCCTCAAAAATGCTCTTCCTCATGATATAGGAGATCTAAAAAAGCTGAATATCGTGAGTCATGGGAAAAAAGATGCTGCAATTGTTTACAAAAACATAAAAAGCGCTATCAGCGAATTTATTGATTCAAAAGGAGATTATACCTACATTCATCCTGATCTACAAGAAAACCTCGATTTTAGCATTGATTCTAAAGATTTTTCTCCGTCAATTTGGATTTCTTTACACAAGAAAAAAAACATTAATTAATCTATTCAAGCCTTTGTTTTGAGTATGGTTTGGTTGAAATAAAATCGGTTATCTCTTCTCTACATATCGGACACGTGTTTTTCTTTCCTTGGTTGTCATTCACGTCTTTTAGCTTGAGAAAACATTTGTTGCAGGTTACTCTGTCTCCGCATGGTTGGAAAACAACATCTGCCGCGTTTTCACAGCACATCATGCATTCTACGTATTTTTGTCCTGCTTCAACAGGAGGCTGTAATCTTTTTCTGGAAAAATCTGTTGACGAAGAGCTTTTTGTTGCATTTTGATTACCAGTTCCATATGCAGCTCCTAATCGCGATAGAGTGCAGAAAAAAGGTGTTATATCAAAATAAAATTCTTCAAATTCATCGCTTGATTCAATATTTAAAGATGTTGGATTTTGAATGATTGTAGTACTAGGAACAGCCGGGCTTTGAGTAGAAGAAGATGAATTATCTGTTCTGTTAGAGTTAGATAATTGTCTTCTTTTCCAATATGTCGGCTGAAAAATCAAATTTGATATTGTTTCTTTTGAATGTTTTGATTCAGGAAAAACGCATTTGTCCAATCTTGAAATCACAGATCCTAATTCATATTTTATGTCAAATAATGTGTGAATAAGAAAATCTTCTTCTTTGGGAACAAAATTTTCCAAATCAATTTTTTTAAATTCAGGATCGATATGTCGAAATTTTAAATATATTCTCGGGCTATCACTGATAATCTGTATTTCAGAATTTCTATTTAAATAAATATTCAAATATATATCTTGGAATTTTAAACCAATGTCGAAATCTTCCAATATAGTCAAACTCAAAAATGAATTATGACAAACTGTAATAAATATATCATTTTTTTTCTGATCTTTAAAATTGGATTCTAACATTGTCAGAACAGAATGTTTGTCCGTAGGAATTGTGAATGTTCCTCTTCTTGGATGATAGAATAAAGGAGAAGATAGAGTAAAACAAAAATTTCCTTTAAATATATATTTTCGAACAGATTTCAAATAATTTTCAAATTCAATGAAATCATTTGCTATTTCGCGAGTTATCGCTGACGGATCAATGTTTTCATATTTGATTATTGTAGCTTCTTTTTCTTTTTTTGATCCATTAACAACTGACATATATGTAAATGTCCCTTTCCGAGAATCACAGAAATAAATAGAATCATTATGGAAAAAATGTGCGTTTGGAAAGTATTTTGATCTTCTAATTACATTCGATATCTCCGTCATAGGTTCCGTAATGCTCGTTCCATTGTTGACGAATGAAACATAATCATTATTGAAAAGACCTTTTTCTCTCGTTCTTTCAGTTCCAGATAATGAAGCTGCCATAAAGAAAAGTTTAATGAAGTTTTCTTATTTCGGTTAAAAAAATATTTATTGTTGTTTGAAATTATTCTAATATTTTTAAAATATTTGGATCTAATAGAATTTTTTCAATTACGTTTAAAATTAAAGGTAGTTTTTCTTTTTGTAATGTATTTCTTAAATCAATAATAACACGATACATTAAATGATTTTCCTGCGTAAAAAACATCAAACAAATTTGAACATTTTCTATTTCATTTGGAATATATCTGGATCTTGAATCAACATAAAAATGAAATAAAAATATACCTCGAATACCTTCTTCATGGTATGGTAATTGACGTAAAATACCTAAAAATTGAGGATCTATTTTTTCTGTTTTTAACATAACACCTTTTTTCGGAGCTGATGAATCTGAAGATGAACTTTTACAAACACTTGAATATTCCATATTTATCGTTTTAAGATTTTTCAATTTTGTGTAGAAAAAGACAGTTTCTTTAAAAAATGGCTTCTTTGTCGTTCCAAGAAATTGAAGATGAAAAAGATTTAGAATTACATTCAAAAGAAGATTTGAGATCTGGATTAATTTGGAAAGCAGGCGTTCCCAGATCTGGATGGATATATGATGGAGAATATTTAGATAATGGATCTGTCATTGCAGAGTGCGAAATGTGTACACATCCCATTCGATATGAACATTTCATTCATCATCCAGATCATGAAAGCATGTCCGTGGGTTGTGTTTGTGCAGAAAAACTTTCCAGAGAAAATGCTCTAGAAAATCGAACTGGAATGAAAATCACCGATAGTGATATGTATACTGTTCTAACCAATGCTAAATGGAAAAAAAACAAAAAAGGGAACATGCAACTGAAACTCAACCAAAACACGCGGCTTTACAAATATATTGTAAACATTTTTAATTGCAAAGGATCTCCTGTTTTTCTATATCCGTCTGGATTTGTATTTATTCCTAATTTTCAAGATGAAATAGATGCTAAAAAGCAAGATCCTGTTTTTTCTATCGTAAAGAAAAAGATTTCAGAAACGTACAAGAAAAGGTTTGAAAAGCCTAAAAACAATGTTTCTATTTCACTCACAGAAGACCCGCTTTCAGAAGAAATGAAATATTTTGATTTAAAAATTTCTCCATTACTTGAAAACATTTATGACCGAATTATATTATTGGATGATGAGGATGCAACGAATGAACTATTTCATTTATTCCATCAAAAGATAAATGATCTATTTTTGAAAAATATAGAATCTGCAAAAAGACTACGAACGGAATAAATTACTTTTTCATTCGAGAAATCATTGAAACAAAATTTGACGATTCTGGAATAATATGTTTTCGAATTTGTGGATGAAAGAATATTTTTCTCATTTTTAAAGAAAATATTTCTTCTTCCTCTGAAATAGATTTGCAGACAGTTGTTAGAACATTTAGTAATCTTAAATCATCGGATATTTTCGTTTTGTGCAAATTGAATTGTTTTAGTATTAAATCGATTGATTCTGAAGAAAGTGATTCGTCTAATTCGTTATTATGAATACTCAATAAAAGAAATGTATTCGATTCTTTTCTGATAGATTTATATCTCTTTTCCATAATTCCAGTGAGTCTTTGATAGGGAGAATGAACAACTTCTAAAGATAGAGTGCATATTTTCTCGTTTTTTCTAGAAAAGATTTCTTCTAGTTTAGAATTTATTTTCTCGTCTTTAGTTTCAAATACGTCTTGTTTTGCAATATCCTTGTACAATTTCTTTTTCTCTTCGAAACTTTCCACTACCTTGTTGCAAACCGCCACAAAATCAGATTGTTTTTTAGATAACGTTTCTTTTTCTTTAACGTAAGATATATTCAAAAACAAAGCTAATTTCTTTATCTCTTTTGGATACGCCCATTCGTGACCTTCTTTTACGATCATATCATAGATATTCCATTCTAAAAAAAATGATTTGGGATTATCGTCAAATTTTTTCTTAAGAAACTTTCGAATTCTTTTTTGAGGTTTTTCATTTTCTTCAATTCCAGAAATCAGTCGGTATTCTCTTTTATTCATTTTTATTAAAACTTTCTTTTACAATGATTGTCGGATTCGCGATTTTACAACAAATGAAAAAATTACAAAAAATTAACGAATATACTGGAAATTTAATCGAAACAGATATTATTCCAAAAAAGTTAAAAATATGTATTCTCGCCAAAAAAGGATTTAAACTTATTAATTTCAATTATGATCGTGTAAAATGGAATTCTGATTTTCCTATTTTCACATATGCAACGTATGATAAATGGATTTTAGATTTAGATACCGACGGAGACGATTACTTTCTTTTTCACATTTTAAGAATTATTGACGAAAATTGTGATGTTATTTCATATGGATTTTTTTCTTTCGATTATTTATTCAAACGCTTTTTAATCGTTCAGAAAAATTTGTTGAAAAAATAAAAAATATTCTTTTAGAATCCAAAAAGTTTTGACATTGAAAAGAAGTTTTTAATGAAAATGAAAATCTTTATTTTTTTCATTACAGTTCTATTATCTGCATCTTTTTTTGGTAATGTTTTTTGTTCGACATATGGAAACAGTGCTGTTGTTTCAGGATCTCTAACTGTAATTGGAAAAACAATTCTTTCTAACGATCTGACAATTGGAACCACTAATTATGTTTTTCCGACATCTTCTCCCACAACTCAAAACCAATTTTTATCTACATTTTCTACATCTTCTCCATACAACTTAACATGGGTTTCTGCACCTGCTTCTAATCTTTCTACATCTTCTAGTTCGACAGGAACATCAATCGTTCTGTCTGGAATTGCTCCTAATTTAATCATTGCTGGAATTAAACCTGGAAGTGGAATTCTGGTTTCTGGACCAACAAATGGAGATATCACTATTTCTTCATTTATTTCTCAAATTTCACTTTCCAATTCTACTGGATCAACTGGCATTTCTTTAGTATATGGAAATTCTCCTTCATACAATATTCCTGGATTTAAAGCAGGGTCTGGCATATCTTTGAATGGACCAACAAATGGTGATATCACAGTTTCTTCAACAATAATACAAACAACAATTACAAATTCAACTGGATCAACTGGTGTTTCTCTTATTTACGGATCTTCTTTTTCTTACAATATTCCAGGATTTAAACCAGGATCCGGGATTTTTATCGCAGGACCTACTAATGGAGATATTACCATTTCATCGTCTATATTGCAAATTTCATTTTCTAATTCAACCGGGTCAACTGGTGTTTCTTTGGTTTATGGGAATTCACCTGCATATAATACTCCTGGATTAAAACCAGGATCTGGAATTATTATTACCGGGCCGACGAATGGAGATATTACAATTTCGTCGACAATATCTCAGATTTCAATTTCTAACTCATCTGGATCATCTGGCGTTTCTTTTATTTACGGATCATCTCCATCATATAATATTCCTGGATTAAAATCAGGAGCTGGAATTACTATTACCAATCCAACAAATGGTGATATTACTATTTCTTCCACAATTTCACAAATTTCACTTTCAAACTCATCTGGATCAACTGGTTTTTCATTGATTTATGGGAATTCACCTGCATACAACATTCCTGGATTAAAATCAGGATCTGGTATTTCTATTACAGGACTTACAAATGGTGATTTAACTATTTCATCGACGATTTCACAAATTTCGATTACAAATTCAAGCGGATCTACTGGAACTTCTATTCTTTACGGATCTTCTCCATTATACAATATTCCTGGATTTAAGGCAGGATCTGGCATTTCTTTAAATGGGCCGACGAATGGAGATATTACAATTTCGTCGACAATTTCGATTACAAATTCGAGCGGATCTACTGGAGTCTCAATTCTCTATGGAACATCTCCATTGTATAATATTCCCGGATTTAAAGCAGGTTCTGGCATTTCTTTGAATGGGCCGACGAATGGAGATATTACAATTTCGTCGACAATTTCACAAATTTCGATTACAAACTCTTCTGGATCAACTGGAATTTCAATTCTTTATGGAACATCTCCATTATACAATATTCCTGGATTTAAAGCAGGATCTGGAATTTCTTTGAATGGGCCAACAAACGGAGATATTACAATTTCGTCGACAATTTCACAAATTTCGATTACAAACTCTTCCGGGTCAGTTGGTGTTTCTTTACTCTATGGATCTTCTCCTTCTTTCAATATTCCAGGAATTGTCTCAGGTTCTGGAATTTCTATTTCACAACCATCTAATGGCGATATTACTATTTCGTCCACTATTTCACAAATTACTATCTCAAATGCTACTGGAGCAACTGGAGTCTCTTTATTATATGGATCTTCACCTTCTTATCAAATTCCGTCTTTGAGTGCTGGATCTGGCATTTCTATTGCTCAGCCTGTTTCTGGAAATGTTGTAATTAGTTCCACTATTTTACAAAGCACGATTACTATTCCAATTACATTTCATCCATCAGGAGTAACGCCAAACAATTTAGCAACTCCGTTTCCTGGATGGTCTACATATTTTCCATCATTATCTACATCTACACCGCCATCTGCTTGCACATTGTATGGATCTGGAGCAAATGCAAAAACATGTGTATTTAAAAATACTTCAGGATCCGGAACACCACAATGTGTAGCTTCAGGAAACGATCTATCTTTTCCTGCAACTTTTACTACAAGCACGGCTTGCACGCCAACTTTTACAAACACCTTGAAAGGAAATACTCTCCAAACTTTTTCTTTAACTTGCACAGGAAATGTTTTTTCTATTTATTTGGTTTGTTCTCTCTAAAAAAATTATTTATTTTTCAATAATTCTTCTCGTTCAGATTCTACCAGATGATGCAATAAAAACGTAAATGGGTTCTGAGTTGAAATATTGAAAACAAACAACAACTGTCTTTCAATTCTTTCGTCTTCGTTTTCTCTCAGGCCAGGAAATACGCAAATATCTACACATAGATAGTTTTCAATCCATGCAGATATTTCAGTGCTTTTTCTAGAAATAGCGTCGACAGATTTTTCGTTAATAAATTGACAGTTTTTTACCAACGAATTCATCAAATTTTGAGTAAATCCATTTAGATAACTATTGTAAATATCTACTGATGAAGAAGAATTTAAATCGTTTTCTTCCTCTTCATCTTCGTTTCCCTCAAAAGATTGATCTATTTTATTCATTTGGTACTGAATTTTCAATATATCATCTCTTCTTTTTTCTCTTTTTATCGATTCGTCGACATCAAAAAGTTTAGGATTGAATTTCGGCAATGGCTGCTCATGCGCTGTTGCTCTCTTTTGAGCCGTTTTCAGATGAAGTATCCTATCTTTTTCTGTATAGTAATGATCGGGTTTTTCAAATTTCGTTTTTAATAGATCTTCCATGCTGGATCCTGACAAACCTCCTTGGTACTGCTTTCCGGAGAATCTGTTGTTTAAATTTCTTTCGTTGATGATGTCTTTTATGACGTTTTCTTCCTGGTCTTTTTTTTTATCAGGGATTTTTCCAGTAAAATATGCTCTGTAATTGCAACTTTCATGGTTTTCTGCAATAACCTGGACTGTCATGCCGTATGCTTCCAACATCATGATGTTTGCAACAAAATCGTCTTTTAAACCGCCGACAGATGCTGTTTGCAATGTTTGCAAATATATAAAAGGAATTTCGACATTAGGATCCATTAAGATAATGTTTTTCCACCTAATGCTAAAAATATTTAATGATTCGAAATAATTCAAATCTTTGTAGATATCGTGTTTTTTTGTTTTTCTATTTCTTTGATCTTCATACGCCATATCTTTTTTCATTTGATTTACAATTTTTCTTTCTTTTTCTTCTGGAATGCGACGAGAGAAATCCGATAACATGTCTTCCAACGTTGAAATAGACAATTTTTCAAACGACTCTAACAATCTTTCCTGATCGTTGATATTTTTTGTTTTTTCTATTTTATGAGATCCATCAATGACCAGCAAAGGATACGTTAGTTTGTTGAAATTGTCTTCTTCTTCTTCTAATTCATCTATTGTTATCCTTTTCTCCTTTATTTTTTTAGGTTTTTGTGTTTTATCTTTTTTTTTCTTTTTCGATTTTTTGGAATAATTCGAATTTAAACCCAATTTTCTATTATATTTTTCGACTTTTTTCATTAATTTAATTTCTTTTGACTCATAATCATCCGATAACGAAGAATTAGAATCATCGCTCAATTCTTCATTTTCTGAAAAAATTGTTCTTGACGAAGATAACGAGCTTTCCTCCGATTCAAAATCGTTTGGTGAATTTTTCAATATATTTAACAAATTATCTCGATTAAACCCACTTTCCATTTTTAATTGAATTAATATTATTATTACAAAAATGTCTTCTTATAAATCTAAAAAATCACCAACAGATAAAATGCGTCTCTGGACAAAGCGCGGGCACTGTCCCAACAGAAAAGAACTCATCTCAAAATTCTTTTTCCCTGTTTTCGACATGAAAGCGAAACCTGTCTGGATCTGCAATTTTTCAAACGACGATACAGTTTTTATTCCTTCTAAAACAGAAAGGCTGCCTTTTCTTTTTATTTCAGAGACTAAAAAGTTGTTTTTTATACCTCACCCCAGTTTAGAAGACGAATTGTATTCTATTGTCCATGGCTACTTTTTGTGTCTAAAACGATCAGAACAAGACAATACAGAGTTTATAGGCGACGAATTGATTCTTTATCCTTTATATTTTGAAGACATGAAATATTACTTTCCTCCTCCTTCTGACGATTTTTTCTTCGAGAAAAAGAGATACTATCCAACAAAAAAAGAGGTAAGATATGTTTTTGGTAAATGGGACGCATTAATCGAAAGAAAAATAGACGAAAACGAAAGATATATATTTTATCCTCAAGGATTCACCCGATTAAAATTCCAGACTACTGGCCGCATAACTGGCAGTTGGACGGGTTGATACGATTTCTTCTGCATCTGTCGAAACCCACATTCCGCGTGATTTCAAGTTCCTAAAAGTGAGTATTGGAGAGTCTAAAATTCTTTCGAATAAAATTTCAGCATATTCCTTTTTCGTCGTTATTATGTACATTTTCACATCTTTGCTGTCTAAAATGTCTGTAACATTTCTGAATTCATACACTTTTAGTGTTTCAGCTGTGTAAGGAACATTGAGTCTTTTTTGTTTCATTCCAATCACAATCGGAGTGTCTATGATTTGATTTGATTCGTTATATCGTTTGTAATTCACAATCATTGCATAATGCCCAATTTGTCGCAAATTCTCGCATTTTCCTGATGGAGTGCAGGAAACGTAATATCTGTTTTTAGAATTTCTTACCAAATAATATTGATCCAATTTGTCAGAAAACTTGCGATAAACGTCAAAAGGCGTATTTATGAATTTATTCAGATTATATGTTTCAAAACCACTTTTTTCGTATTGCTCTTTTGGTAGAATGATAGAAAATGCGTCTTTTTCTGTTTCGTTTTCATCGTCATTCAAATCTTGCGTAACAATCATTGGTTCCTTTTCTTTTTTAGGAGAAAACTCCAATTTTCTCTTTTCAGGCTTTAATTGTTCCATTAAAGATTTTACTCCATTTCCTTTTTTTTCCTCACTTTCTGAAGGAACAGGGCGTGTGATTCTCTTATTTGATCCTCCTCTCGGTTTAGAACCTCCTCTCCCTCCACGAGAAGATTTAACAGGCACTTTTGGAGGTTCAGGGAATTTATCCTGTTCTTCTTCATAACGAGCGTCTGAAATGACTAGATCGTCATCAATCAAAGAAGACGGAAAAGGATGTTGGCTTCTATCGTCATCTAATGACATTTTTGCAAAAAAAATATTCACAAGAAAAAATAAAATAAAAAAAATGATCTGATCGTTCTTTTTTTGAATTTCACTGACATTTTTATTTTAATCTCAAATCTTACTAATCTTTTTTTGCCTATTTTTTCTTTTTTTCTATCTTTTAGAGAGGTCAAGGTAACGATGAGGATGTTCTCGTCGTCTGTGAAGAAGCTGCTTTCTGGGACCAGATGGGTTTCTTGAATGTCGTCGTTCCGATTTCTTCGATGAAACGAGCTAAAACGATATTCATTTCTTCTCCTTCTTATAGCGAATTCAATTGGTTTTCTAAATTACAAAACATTAAATATCCTAATACTGACGAATATATCTGTTTCACCATAAAAGCAGAATTAAGTTGCGAATCTTGTAAAAAACGAGGTGTTGCATCATATTGCACACATCACAATTCTATGATTCCACCTTGGATCAGCGATAACAACAAATTCATCAGCGGTTTAATTTACAAAGCTTTGAAAATGGAAAAAGCAGGAGAACGTGAATTATGCGGTATCAGCGATTCCAACAGTGGAATGGCGCTCGATATGAAGCTAATTGAAAATTTCAGTAAAAGAGAATTTTTTATTGGAGAATCCTACAATAAACCTAAATACATTGGTGTTTTTGTTGATCCAAATGCGGGAGGAGTTTCATCAATGGCAATTGTGTCTGTGGCAATTGTCAACGGAGCGTTTGTGGTATGTTTTCTTTTTTTTCATTGATATATTATTCTCGGATCAACATTTATTATATTCATCAGCCAAATCCTGCATGTTTTTAAAAACGAATCTAGAGGAATTCTTGAAATGATATCATCGTTGAATTCCTGAATATTGATAATTCTATCCAAAAATAACGATATTCTTGTTTTGTATAGAGAAATTATCAAACTCCTTATTTTTTCAGACGGAAAATGAAAAACAACGCCTAAACTAGTATTTGTGTTCTGAATCATCTCCAAACACTCTGGCCACAAGATTGGAGCAGAAAAAATAAGAATGTCTCTGATATCTTTCAAAATGCACATGTGGTCGATTGATGCCCCTTGTTCATGCAAAAACAACCCTTTTGATCTTGCAAACACATTTATTTGAATGAATAGAATCAAACGTTTGTAAAAAGTCAGTTGTGAAAGATGATGTTCTTTGGTAATAATGTGATAATGCCAATCGCGCTGTAATTTAATCTTTTGGTATTCTGACATCAAAGTTCCATCAGATTTTGCAGTTTCAGATAAATTCAAATCGATGTTTTTCTTTTTTGAAGAAGATTCACAATCTGAAGAAATAGGAGTGTTGGGGATTTTTTGACACATAGCTTTCGATGCTTTCAACATCAAATTGATCTCCTCCTGTCTTCTTTTTTCTAAATATTCAGATCGTAATGTTTCGTCAATGCTTTTGCTTTTTCCCAAACTTTGCATTATATATTCTTTCAATTGCAGCCCACTGTGATCTCTATACATTGAAATTGTTTCTTTAACAGCTATCGGAATGAATTTAGAAGATAATTCATTAAAACTTCTTTCTATATGATCTAAAAACATAGATATGAAACTATTTTGCAATTTGACATCTCGACCAAAAATTACATTACCAAGAAAATTATCGGTAATTATTTTTTGATTAAAAACATCAATATCATGATACGATGCAGTTTCTTTTGAAGCCATCTAGATATTTCAATTTTATTGAAAATGGCTTTTTTCCTTATTTTTTGTTCAGGAGTTTTTTGTGTACTAACATTTACTTTTTTATTGTTAATTTTTGGATTTTAAAAAAAAGATTGTTGGGTTGGATTCCTATCCTGTGCGCCCTATTGAAGACAGAAATACGCTATTTAACGAACACATTAGAGGATTGCGATCTAACCCATGGACAAAAGATGCGTATCTCATTCTCATGTGTGAAAGAAATACTGGAATGGAATCTGGTGCATTTAAACAAATAATGGATCAGTATCCTAAAACTGCAGCCTATAATGAACCTGAAAAATCAAATCCGCTATCGCGTTTCAGAAAAGATATGTTAACTCAAGATCTGATAGATTATTATGAAAAAACAAAAAAAAATCCTGGATTCACTCCGTGCGCAGAACTTAAAATGGAGGCTTTAATCGCTCTGAGACATCGTCTTACTGAACATTCTCTATTCTATTTTAAAGATTGTGTTACAAGAAACCCTTTTATGGTACAATATACACATGTAGAAAAATTCATTCACACAAAACTAGAATTGGAAGAAGAAATGAAACGAATTAAAGAATTTCCCACTTCCAGATTAACTCACGATACTAAAAAACCCATTGTCACGTGGTCTGCGAAAACGAACGAACAAGGAGAAATACAGGCTGGCTACAACGATGATAAGGTAGTTATGTTGGCAATTGCATGCTTTTTGTGGAGAAAAGCGATGAATTACGAAGGAAGCTTAGTTGGGTTTCCATATGCTGAAATCAGGTTTTCAGACGAAAATGATTCTGATTAGACAATTTCATTTCTTTTTCTCCAATTCGTAATAAATTGAATGGACAAATCAATCTTTTCTTTTTCTTTTGCAAGTGAGTTATTTAGTGAAATTACACGTTGAAAATAGATAAAAAGTTGATGTTTTCTAGAAGATATCTTTTTGAGATCAGACATGACTGTTTCGACAAAAATGGTTGTCCATATTTTAATGTGATTTAGAAGATACCAGACAGACAGAATGAGTTTTCCGTGATCAAGACATAATTTAATGGCGAAATCATAATGATTTAGATCGATTTTTTTTCCGTCAGGTTTGAAAATTTGTTTGTAAAAATAAAGAGCGTAAACCATTTCGTTTTCGTTATTATGTTGAAAAACTAACGGACAGTCTGCAATTTTGCAACAATGATGCACAACATCTATCTTTTCTTGAGAATGCGACGAATGATGTTTTTTCGTAATTTGTTTAATTTTTGACGAAAGATGATTGTTTGCTAACATTTTTTCTACATGTATTTTTGAATAATTGTTCGATCTGGTGATGATTTCAGAAATAGATCTATAAACAATATTTTCATTTTTTTGACTCGAAATAAAAGTAAGAAATTCTGCTAGAAAACGATTTACTTTGTTGTAAAAAGAAGAAACGTAATGTAATCGGTCGTCGTCTGTAACGATTATGTCTCTATTTATGTGAGGATGGTGAACAATGATTTCGTCGTCTTTTAACTTCTTTTCTTCATTCTTTTTCGATAGTCTAATCATTGCGCCTTGTTCTGCAATTCTGAAAAAGATAGAATATTCTTTCCTGGATAATTTAAAAAAATCAGAATGGTCCAATATAGATTCTTCTGAACTTAAAACATAAATAAACTGACTGATGTCAATACCAAAAAAAATAAATTGAAAAGATTGTTGAGTAAAAAGATTGTAAATTATTTCAAATAACATCGGAATACCTTTTTGTTCAATTATATAATTTTTAGATTGATTATTCTCGAACAAGGATATCTCATTTTTGGAAAAAGAATCGTCCTGGAAAAAAAACGGCGGTTTTTCAATATTGATTTTGTAGATATTTTCTAATCTTGCTGTTAGAAAATTCAATTTTGTAGTTTTTATAGTTTTCGGAGGCTTTTTGAGATTTGGGAGTTTTTTTATATTATCGATCAATTTTAATCTATCATTTAATGGAAGATACCGAGAAAATTCATTGATCATGTCGTCTTTTTCAAAGAAACAACTGATTTTATCCTATTTGATGGATAAATGTTTGGTTCCAAAAGATGTCTTTTCAGTGTTTCAAAAGAACGATTTTTTAAAAAACGTGTTATTTCAAGAATTTTACAACGAAAAAAAGTATGATAACAAATTTCAAAATTATGCCGAAAAAATGGAAAAATATTGGAATTTCTATATTTGTTTTCCTACCAACATTTTGAAAGACGATTCGATATCTCTTTCTCAATTCAAAAACGAATCAGACGATAATATTTATTTTCTGACAGTGATACGATTTTTTAAATTCTTTATTCGAGAGTTACTACATAGTTTGAATCATGATGGCCAAAAAACATCTAAAAACATGAAATTTTCTTATTTCTTTTCTAAAAATCAAAACAATTTAGATGGCTCATACTACGATCGGATAATGATTATTTTTTCAATTCAAAAAGATGTAATTAATTTGGATCAATTAGAAAATATCCATTCATTATGCGAAGGAATTATGAAAAATTCTACCGATAGGTCTATATTATCCAAAAGAAAAAAACTATTAGATTTAAATATTGATTTCGACAAAATTGGAAGATACATTTATCTCTACAAAAGAATTGTTTTAGATCATTTTGTCAACTTTTACTGTAAAGAAGATCTCCAGGATCTTTATGAAGAAAGTTTTAATAAAAAGATCTTTTTGATGCACACAAAAGATATGATTTATCCATTCTTTCAGACCGATTGCCTCGTTTGCGCACATCAATTCAAAACGAACGATTTAGATTTCTTTTTAACATTTAACTTTTTGAATGTGATACAACCCACAATTTCAAATATCATTCAAGACGCATCTGACGAAATATTCCTTTTGGTGAACGAAACTGTCAATGAAGATGAAATAGAATTGGAAGCGATGGAATATGAAAACAAAAACATATACGAGTTTCCAATCCACTCTATAGAAAACAATCCTAAACACAAAAAAGAAACTTTCTCAAAAGAAGAAAAAATAACAATTTCTCGTTTATTGGTGGAATATAATAGTATCGTTAGAAAAAAGTTTTCAATATTTTTAAAATCATACCCTGAAAAATTAGGTAATGTAAATGTTATATTGGACAGAATGTTAATTCGTTTTTATATGATTTTTTGCAGATCATATAACTCCAATTTATCTTTTGTCGGAGAATCAATTCATTACGAACGTATCCAAAATTCTCTCGACCAATTTGAAATTACAAATAATATTTCTTTAATTGACGAAATTTCAAAAATATCACCAATGAATAGATATTCTTATTATGATATTTACAGACTAATTAGCTCTATAAATCTAGCAAAGTTTTTTAGCTGCAGATTGTTCTTGACAAGCATTTTTGAGCTGATTCTTGAAAATTCTTCGTGCATATACAATTTTTTTACAAAACTCGCAAATAATATTTTTTTGTTCGGAGATCCCAGTTCTGGAAAAGATTGGATCATAGAATTGTTGCAATCCATTCTTATTTCAAAAACGTTATTTAAAGAGTCTTATTCGTCTCCATGTGCAGATTCTTCTGAATCCCACGGAAGACATGATGACGAAATCATTTACAACACAGAAAAATCTCTAGAAAATTTCAGAAATAAAACACATAAAGGAACAGGAAATTCGGGCATCAAAGATCGCATGACAAGCGGGAAAACAGTGGCAAGAGTTCTTTCATTCGGAGATAATGGAAGAAGAGAAACAAAAGTAATTACAAACGAAAGGAAAGTCATGTTCTACGATGCGGCTAATCCTTCCATTCTGTCAGAAATCGATACTGCTATTCTACAAAGATATATTTGGGTTCCAATGATTCCGACGACATACGAAACAACAATAGATACTACATCGATGGTTTTGAACAGTAAATTGATGGGAAACATTAGAATAGAAATTTTCAAAAACATGTTTATTTCAGAACAAAGATTCATCCAATTATGTTCTTACGAGATGTCTAAACTCATTGGAATATGTTCTCATGACATCAACCAAACAGGAGCGCTGCATGTGATAAAATACGTTCTTGAAAGATTAAAGAATGATATGAATAAATATGGATGTTTACCAATTCAACAACGATCGGTTGAAAACATCATTTCATTAGCAAAATGTCATTGCATCAGAAGAAATATCATTAAAAACTTTTTCTTTAAAAAAAGGTTAAATGGAAACATTTCTTACGATCCAAAAAGATTGTTTACAGAAATCATCGAAAAAAAGAAATTGTACATTAAATTTTCAGATATCGCAATTTCATTTGGACAACTTTCATCTTTTCTGAATATCTTCATAACTGGCGAATTGGCTATCATTACTGCTTTTCGATACATTTTCATTCGTAATCTGAACAAATTAAGACAAAAAGAAAATACGAAAAAAAGAAAAAATTCTTACGTACTGTCGAAAAAAAATATTAATTACATTGAATTTCCAAAAAATCCGACAGTACTATCGCAAAAATGTTTTAAAATTCTAAATGAAATATGGTCGAATGAAGAGTTGGCCATCCTGCCTCTGAACTGCGATATGCTAAAAGATACTATTATTAAACTCTTCTTAAATCCATCTGACAACAGAATACAATCAAACTACATTTTGGATTCTCATATTTTAGAATTTATTCCAGACATTGAAAAACTTTTTCCGAGACCAGAAGAAAAAAAAACAAAAACAAAAGAATCGATTTTTTTTGTTACGAAAACAAAAATATTTATTCATGTAATGTATTTAACTCGATTACATGATCCTACGAAATTGTTTTTTCCGTGGACAAATATGATGCCAGACAAATGGTCTCCGTCAATAACAGAAGATGTGTTGTTAAAATGGTATTTGAGCGAATTCCTTAATTTTAAGTCTCAACAGAAAAAAAAGAATATTGTTTTCAAATTGTTGAGAAAAAGAAAAACAGAAAATTCTTCTTTTTCAAATTGTGAAAACACAATCATTGCATCGTTTTCTTCTCACGATTTCGATATTTTAACGAAAAGATGCATTCCTGACGAAGACAGAAAAGAATTTAAAATATCGTTAGAAGAAGAAGTATTTAATGGAAGAAAAAGAAACGAAAGAAGCGAAAAAGTATCTTTAACAATGAATATCGACAGATTAGCAAAACTTTCAATTACAGAAGATTTATCACAAATTTTTTCAACGTCGCAAGAAAATAATTACAAAAAACAAAAAAGTTTATGATCTCAACTTTTTTTTCGACACCTCGTTTAAATCTTTTTCATTAAAAGTAACTCTTTTCATTGTATTTATAGCATCTTCACCGTCCAAATCTAGTTGTTTTCTTTCTGTAGAATAAAGAGAACCCATGTAAAAAAAACCTATATATAAATACATGTTTTGAGGTTCAAAAGGGGTAATTTCTTTTTCAAGAGAGATAAAAGCGATTCTCCACAGCGACGGATGTTTTTTTAGAATTGAAAATCGTTTTGGTTCGTTTACAAATAAATCAATATAATTTTCGAAAAAATTGTTGAAATATATAATATTGTAATTTTTAATGCAAAACATGATATCGGTTTTTTCCGATATCTGCAATATATTTTTCGGTATGTCAATTTGAATTTCTGGATGAATTTCTGAGATTTTACTAAAACATACAAAACATTTGTACGTAATATATGTTTCGTCGTATAATTCAGTAAACAGCAATGAAACATCTTCTTTCAAATCTGTAATGTCAAATTGGTGTTTCTTTTCTAGATCTTTTCCAGTAAATCGGTGATTTAGAATATTCTTTCCGTTATTTAAAATCGCTTTTATTTTTAATTCTATCGTAGATGTAGGATTTATGGTTTTTCCGATAGAATGTGCATATACATTTGTCTTAATCTGAATACCTATCGGAATCATTTGTTTTTTGTGATAAATAATCGATTCGTTATATAAAACAACATCAAAAGGCACAATTATCGGAACGTATGAAGAACATTTTATTTTTTCTTTCAACAGTTCTCCATTCTTTTCCATGTGATATCGTAAATATCCAAACATTCTGTGAATAGATTCTAAATCAACATAAAACAACTTTTTAATCATAAAAAAGACAGAACATTCCTCTGATTTTTCTTCTTTCATAGAGACCAAACTTTTCATTATTTTAATATTTGTTTTGATATCTGCATTTTCTTCTTTTTCTGCATTATCCGTTTCGTACTGATCTGTGGAAGATGAAATATCGTCTAATGAAAAAAAAGGTATTTTTGTCGAATAACCAAACGCAATCTTTTCCTTCTGAATGAAATCGTGTAGTTTAATAAAAAATCTTTTCATCAATATCTGGTATTCTTTGACAATTATCCCAACACATTCTTTACAAATATACCCATCGTTATGTTCCAATGTTTTTTCTGAAAAATTAGAATAACTAGCCATTTGAGCGAAAAAAGGTTTTTATATTTAATTCGTTCTTTTGAAAAAAATATTTCCAGTATGATTTCTAAAAAAGAAACGCTCAAAAACGATCTACAGCGGGATGTAAAAAATCATTTCGCAAAATACAATTACGAATTGTATACAATTTCTTTTAAAAATACAGACCGAAATTTGTTTGCACAAATAAACCTATCATCATGCAAACCTGACAAATTGCTAACTTTTCTAAAAAAATGTGGTTATTTCTCTCTTTCAAAACCTAAAATAGAATATTCTAGAGATTATGCTTCAGAATGTAAAATTTCATTTATTCTATGGTCAGTCGAAACCAGATGTGATTACAAAATTGCTAAATACATGTCGAAAAACCCATCTATCGCATTTTCAATCAGATCGTTTTTTCTCATTTTAGCAATTTTTACGTGCATATATTTCATTTTTTTAATTTAAACTTTTCTTTCATCTTTTCACATTCCAAACAAACAACGATCGGTTGTTGCTTTTCAAAAGAAAAACAATATTCCAAAGATGCAAAATGAGGAATTGGAGAATGTTCTTGACAAATATTATTTAAACATATATCGCAAATACAATCTGATTCGTTTTCGCAATATTCACATTTTGCAATAAAATCTGAATCTGTAAATTCAGGAATAATGATTTCAACATCTCCATCTTTTTCTGAAATATCCATTTCTTTTTCTGTTTTTAAAATAATATAATTATCCATTTTAAAAAAAAATTGTTGAAGAAGATGTGAACCAAGTAATTCCGTCAAAAGGTCTTTTAGAGGGAAAAGAATTTGTTTCTGCAGCACACACTGAGTTTTTTTCTATTTTTCCAGATCTTTTTAGAAATTTTGTTTCTTTTTTTGCAAAAGAGAGAGAGGGGGAGATTACTCTTTTCAGAGTATCTTAATGAGAGAGAGTATTTAAGGATCAGGAAAAACAAGACAATTTACGAGTCTCCGCGTTTTTTTTTAAAAGCGTGGAAAAAGATTCGGCTTTTTTTGTGAATTTCGTTTTTTTTTCAAAAACGTTTCTGTTGTCACATTTCCTATTTTTCTGCTGACTGAAAAAAGTTTCTTTTAAGAATTCAGTAGAGGGTCTGGCGTTCGAAAGAGACATTCAAGTAGTTTCTTTTCTTTTGGTATCTTACCTATGTTTTTGTTGCAAAACAGAACAATAGAATCGAAGGGCGTGTTTCAAATGGTCTCCGGTGGAATATTTAGTTATCTTCATTGGGGATCGGGATATTTCTATATTTGAATGATTTTTGGAAAATGTCAAATCTTCTGCGAAAACTTGAGATAAACTCCTTTTTTCGGGATAAAAAGTTTACATTTTCTTCAACCAAATAAAAAAAAGAAAAAAAATATCTGCGTGTCTTTATTTAAAATGAATGAGATAGGTTTGACTGAGGAACAAGAGCTGCTTTTTACGCGAAAAAGAATAGATTTTCAGAAAAAAACAGGATATGAGTATTGGAAACGTGTTTCTAGATGTGAATTACCAAAAAAATACCAAGACGGAAGATTACTGAGAATCATTTTTTTGGATGTCATTTGGGTCACTATTTTGTGGATAGGAATTGTTGCAAAAGTACTAGAAGATTCTGGAACCGATTTTCTAAAACATTACACAAATTGGGGTTGGTTTTTGAATGCTTTTTATTATACTCTAGATCTCATTTTTCTACTGCAGGCGACGCGATGGCTAGAATTCGTTCTATTGTATATATTTTTCTGGCAACTAACGTTCAATATATGGATGATTTTCGTTCTAGTGTTTCCTATGCTTTTGTCAAATCCTGGAACGATTACAGACAATTTTAAACAAAATGGAGGAGATTTCGATCCAGGCGTTGTTTTCGTCGCAGATAGGATTTTCCACGTCGTTCCTGTAGTTATTTGGTTTTTGTATTATTATTACAGACAACCTGATTTTGTGTCGATTTATCACATTTTGTATTATGAAAACTGGAAAAACAGATTCAAAAATGTATACGATTGGAGAAATTACGGATTGATTTGGTATATCATTGCAACTGCATTTTTCATGACAGGATTCTTTTGGGTTTATTACAACGCTTTTGACTTTAAAATCGTTTATGAAGTGGATACTCCTATCTGGATCGGTATTTTGATTCTTGTTGGAATAGATTTATTGATTATTTTGTCGATTTTGTGGCTTTCTCCGATTTACAAACACAATACGCAAGAATTAGATACATGGATCATTTCACCAAACGATATTTCAAAAATAGATGAATTAGAGTGGAATAAAGATTATTCATATATTTTGTCATAATCATTTTTCGCTAAAAAAATACAATCATCTTCAATTTGTTTAAATACACACATTCTGCAACAATCTTCATTTCCATAGCAATTTGTTTGAATAATACTTTGAATAGGACTGTTTTGAATTAAATCTTTCAATTGTTCAAGAAATTGATTTTTAAATAAATCGTTCAAATCACTAAATAAAATGATTTCTTCTACATTGATTTTAAGGAATCTAGATGTTAGATGAGAAATAAGTGATTCTATAGAATAATATTTTTCAGGATGAATGAATTCAAATTCCCCCTGATCATTGGGAGGTCCTGAAAATAAACCATTACAATCTGTCAAAATGTACCAAATCATTTTAAAACCTTTTTTTTTAAAAAGAATGTTATAATCTCAATAATTTAAAAAAACTTTTCACGTATTTAGATAAATAAAATTGAATATAATAAAAAAGAATAATTACTTTTTTTCCAACATGGGTAATTCTCAACTTTTAGATCAAGAACAGGAGTTATTTGGTGCAAACACTGACAACGAAAGCCTTTCACAGCCTGGTTCGTCGAAAGATCATGAGAAAAGAAGTGAAATCAGAGGAAGAGGATACACTTCTGACGCTAGACCGAAAGATTTGAAAAATGTAAGAAAAAGAGGTTTTAAAGGAAAAAAAAGATTACAAAAAAACCCTGATTCAGAATCGTCTGAATCGGAAGAAAAAGCATATCATGAAAATTTCATGGAAGAAAGTGTAATTAAAAAAGAAATACCTCAACCTAAAGAACCCGAGCGAAAGAAATGGTGGAATTTATTCAACAATGATGCTTTATTAGAAGAATATTGCGACGAAACATATCTTCAACAACAATCTGGAAACATTGATATGATGGTTTCAAATTTCGACCAGTCCATGGCCATGATAGAAAAATTCATTGACGACATTTCAAATATCGATGATGAAGATTCATTGTTGTCGAATGCGAATATCACAGGTTTAATGAAAAATGTACAACAAATAGATTTGACAAATTACAAAAAACTAAATCATGAAAATCTTACAAACCTCCAAAAATTCTTTTCATTTATTTCTTTGTCAAACTTTACAAACCATTGCATGGCTCATGACGATTCAAAGAAATCAAAATCGTTCAATATTTTAGAATTAATCAATTTCTATTATGAGTTCTTTTGGACGATGACTGCGTATAAAATGAAAACACTTTCTTTAGATCCTGAATTTGTTATTTCTAAATCAATTAAAAAAATACCACATGTTCTATTTTATTCTTTATTTAAAAATGATTCTGAGAACGATCTAAATAAAAGGTCTAGAATGAATGAAAAAGAATTCATAGCATCGTCCACATTACTTGATTTTTGCACCACCGATATGAAAAAATTTATTTTAGATTTTCAAAAAGAGAAATATTCTTTAGAATTGATTTTTCCACCGCATTTATTCGACGACGCCGATCAATACGTGTTTAAAGATAGAAATGAAGAAAAAAATGCATTATTACTTGCAAATATTTTGTTATTTATTAAATACGACAATCCTAATATAGTAGAGAAATACGGAATGAAGGTTTTACGAGTCAACAAATCGTTAAATGAAGTTTTTAGAGAAGATACTCAGAAAATACTGAACAAAGTTTTGTATTTTAATTTCGAATGTTTAAATGACATGATAAATATTATCAACAGCATGTGGTTTAATTTATTTAAGAAATATTCAAAATCATATGTTTCATTTATTTACCATTCTCCGTCTAATATATTATTTCAAAAAAACGTATTTAAAAATATAGAAGATAATGCAAATCTGGATTCTCGCATTTACGAAATTGATTACCCTATGAAGGTAAAAGATATCTCAAAATTCTTTGTTCAAGCAATTAACACGTTTTCTTTATCTGCGTTTTCATTGACCAATATGATCGAAATTCAAGATTCTGAAAATAACGAACCTGTCGTTAGAGCGCCTGATCCGTTTCAAGATAGATTATTCAATAATATAGTTTACATGCTAGATAATATGATTGAACATTACCAATGTTTAGAATTAATCATGTTTTTCTTTTTTGAGATTCAAATGTTCAAAGCAAAAGCGTTATTGGGCCAGAATTTCGTATTTTCTGGAAACATGATGATCCAAAAAAGTCTCAAAATCAAAGGATTCAAATTTTCATTGTATCATGAAATAAAACCTAATTTGTTTACATTGTTATTTGCAAATTTCAGATTCTTTCCATCTTTTGACATTACTTTGGTTTCCTATTTTCAAAAAATCAAACAATTAAACTGCAATGTCATCTTTGACTATTTATCGCCATTGTATATGGCAAATGGCATTATATATGATTCTACATCGAAAAAAGTAATCTTTAATTTCAAAATATCTATTGATCAAATAAGACAATCGATATTGATGAATTCGTCTTTTGCGGTCGGAGGTGAACGTCCTCCAACAAAATCAGAAGAATTATATTTACCTATTTCATGGTCTAAACAGTCGAAAAAGGATAAAGATGACATTCCAAAACACATTAAAAATAATTTAGATAAAATATATGGAAGATCAGATATTTTTACAATTTCTAATTTAAAAATTTCGTCGTTTACAAACAACGATGTTGTCAGGAATAACGTGATTTTGCTTCACACACACAACATCAAAAAGATAGAATTAACACGATCCGAGATAGATTTTAATCAATCCAGATTCAACAATTTTAGACCTTCAGTTTTGTTTGGAAAATGCTTTATTTTGAATGGCGAGGTGGATTCAAATATTCCTGCTTCTGAAAAAAAAAGAATATTGGAAAACATTAATTCTTTGTCTACGATATCACAGAAAAAAATTCTAAATAAAGAAGAAATAGAAAATACAGCTGTCGAAATAAATCTTAATTCTTTTCAAACATTCAAACAAAAAGATACTCAAATTACATGCATTGAATCTTTCAATATATCTGTAATTTTCAATTCGGAAACGTTTAGAGCTAGTCTTGAAAACTGGATTTCTCTTTACAAAATCTGGCCGTTCTATACCTCAAAGATCGTGGATTTACTGCAATTACCTGAAATGTTATCTAAAAAAGATTCTTCAGAAGATTAGTATAATATATCTTTTAATGAAAAACTGCATTATAGATATCGACAAAGAATGATCCGATCATAATTAAACAAAAGAAACCAATTAATGAAAATAAAAAAATATAAAAACATTTCTTTTCAGTATTCCTTATTTCATCGATGGCTTCTTGAGTTCTTTTTTCTTTTTGAAGAAGAAATGCATAATATTGTTCTTTTGAAGATAAGGAAGTTTCCATTTTAAAACAGAATCGGTGACTTTTTTAAAACTATCTTTAATGGATTCGATTCAACAGGCAAAACGATCTTCTGAAATTGTAAACGAATTTACATTTCCTAAATTCGAATTAAAATGCGATCAAAGGTTGCAAGAAAAGATAAAAGATAAAAACGTTTGTAATATCGAATTAAAAAGTAATATATTTCATTTCTTGGATAATATATTCCAACAAATTTTAAGCAACAATTTCAAAAATGATCTGAAACAATTATCAATGTATTACAAACATGATTTTGTATTAATCGAAACCGATAATCCTTTAATTTCAAATTACATTCCTGACATTTCTCTTTTATTTAAAGAAATTGCATTATCATCTGGAACTGATAGAAAAATTAATTACGAAATAATTCAAAGATTGTCAAAATCTCTCGAAAGCTGTGAAATTTATCTAAACGATTGTATTTTTCAAAAATTAGATCATTACTATTTTTTGTTTTTAATCGACAGAAACACGTTTCCTTCGTATTTAATTTTTCTTGGTTATTATCTCCACAATTCTAAAGAAAATATAGGAAAAAGCGTTTTCATAGACAGTCTCGTTCGCTCAGAAACAGACTACGAAAAAAGGCCTTACGATGTGTCGAAAATGAAAAAAGACAAAAAACTGTATAGAGAAATTTGTAGTTTATTGCTTCCTGATTCAGAAGAAAATATCCTTTTTTGATTAGAGATAAATATTGAATATTGTTACGTTTTATTTTTTTGAAATCCTGAAAAAATTACTGCAGGATAAAAAAGACAACTGAAAAAACTATCCGAAAAATATATCTTTTCTTAATATTACAAATCGAAAAAAAATATTTAAAAAAGGATTCTGATTTTTCTTTTTTTCTTTTTCTTATTTCCGTTTTTATTAACCCACTTTTTTCAAGATGTCACAAAACCAGCAGCTAGAAGAATTCTCGAGATTCTTGGATTCTTTTTTTTCCGCGGAAAAAAAAACCGGTCTCACAAGAACGCAACAGAAACAAGAGGAAAATTTTCCCTCAAAAAATAAGAAGGAAAAAACGTTGATTATAGATTTAAATCAACATTCCTCAAAAATTCTCTCGTTTCGATAATCTGAGAAATGAACACGCTCATTCTTCCTGGCTGGGGAGGTTTTTCAAAAGCTGAAAAGAATGATATATTTAACATATATTCTATCGTTCCGTACGAATCTTTTTGGTGGATCTTCAACAGCATCATGGAAAACAAAGATCTTCTGCTGAAATACGTACAATTATATAAACATAAAATTAAAGAAAATAGTTTGAAACACAGATTTAATTTTGACGAATTCTTTTCTTCTTGTTCCAGTAAATACGTAGAAAAAAGAAAGATTTTGATAGGAAATACTGTGAACATCTCTGCTTTAGGATCAACTGTGCCAGGTGTTTTCAAAATTAATCAGATTTTGTGTAAAGATCCAAACGGGTATTTGGTTTCCAATCGGCAGCGAAATGCAGCTGTGTTGTGGTGCGAAAGAACATATCCACCTGATTTTGTCACAAATGAAGAGATAAACGAATTCATCAAAGGCTACAATCTATCATTTTCTCTGTTAGAAAACGATGGTGTAAGGAGAAAAAACATCGGTGACAGAACGATGAGATCTGTAAAAACAACATCTATTTCTGCGCAAATTTTTGACAACAATGAACCAAATATTCAAAAAACAATTACCAATTCACAGAAAATGAAACAGATTCAACAAGAAAAAAATGCATTGATACAGATGTTCTCAAACAATCAGAAACCACGAGATCAAACATCGTTGACATATTCTAGCGGCCCTTTTGTCTTAACAGGCGCAAAAGACATTGATATGTCTAAATACAGCATGTGGATACAAATGTGGCTGCTTTGCTGGGAGGGAATACCAATTACGCATTTGAAAAGCTTGTCTATTCAAAACGTTGTTTCAACATTCAAAATGCCTTTTAAATTCGATTTAGAGAGATTAGAAAAAAAGTGGGGAAATAACAAAATAGAATTCATCAAAAGCCCTTTTCCTGCTGCAATTTACACAATTGAAGAGTCGTTGATCAACATTGCAGTAGAAAGAGCAAACATTTTGAAACAAATAAAAAGAATGATTATAGAAGACAACGAGAAAAAAACTCCTGAAGAAAAAGAAATTGACGCAGAAGTTGCTCGATTGACATCTGGATACGAAAGTTTTCAATTACAAAAAAAGTTTCAACATAACTTTGTTTTTGAAAATGATTTACAAAAAAGAAACGAAATGGAAAAAGAATTAAATCAGGAAAAATTACACGAAATATTTGAAAGCACTGAAGACGAACCTGAAAAGCTTCTTTACATGAATTCTACTACTTATTTTGATAAAAACATCATTCCTAGATTACGAAAATACAAGGGAAAGCCCGTTTGCTTGATTTACACGCCTGGCGCTATTGTTATCACAGGATCTCATGATATTGACGTAAAAACCGCTTTTTACGAAATTTTGTACGACAAATTGACTCAATTTAAAATAGAATGTGAAGAAGAAGACAGAATTATTGCAAACCAAAGCTGCCATGACAATTTACAGCCTGAAAACCCTATTTTTAAAGAAGATCCTAACAAAAAGAAAAAGATAAAAAACACGATTGGAATGTCAGAAACAGGCTCTTTTATGAGAAGAATAGAAAAGATGACTCAATTGAGACAGATTGCGAGAACTACAAAAAAACCTTCTCATTCAGAAACGAGAAAGCAGGGATTAATAAAAATAGGATCTGAATCAAGCAATTTAATGATTACTCATGAAAAAGATAAAAAAGAAAACACTGTTGTCATAAAAAGAGAAAGAGAACAATCAGGAAGCAAATTCAGCGATCTATTTGAAAAAAGTTTTGGATCAATAGGATTAGATCCTAAAAGATCCAGAAAAGATTAAAAAGGAGACGAAAACTCAGAATCCATCAATTTGCTTGTTTTTTCTTTTTCACGACTGTCTCTTATCATTTCGCGAATTCCGTCAGACAAAGAATAGAATAAATACAAATCGTTAATCATTTTCTCTTTGAATTCATTGAATATTTTCTTAATGTCAGAAATCAATTGTGTTTTCAAACCGTCTTGAGTGAGATAAAAATCGTTTTTAATAGGTAAAATGATGTTTTGCAATTTGTCGTAATTTGACATTTTCGACAACAGTTTTGTTTCATTTCTGTTAGATAGGTCTTGTCTTGAGATATTATTACTATTTCCTATGTTAATGTCTATATATTGCGCACAAATGTCTCTAAACTGTTCAATGAATTGATTTTCGTCAATTTGGTTGCTGAATTTAAAAGAATCAACAATTTTTTCAAAATCTCGCATAAAAGGAATGAAATTAATTAATGAAACTTCTATATCTACCATTTGCATTTTACTTTCATCAAAATACGAGAAAATAATCGATTTTTCTTCTCCTGAGAGGTTTTTCAAAATATTGCATTGACTAAAAATAAAATTACAGAAAAAATCAAACCACTGATTATTTTTTGAGATTAGAGATTTCATTTTTGTTTGGTTTTGAATGTCAAAATCGCTTGACGACATGTCAAAACTAGTCGATGCAGCATTGTCAAAATTATCGGATAAAAGTATATCTGCTGCTGTTTGAACATTTGAATTGCTCACGGATAACGGAAGAAGCATGCTGGAGAAATGATCTTCTTCAGAAAAATCATCTGATTCTCTAACTGCAGTGTTTCCGTCTGTATCCCAAGAATTAGGAACAGTTTGGTATTTTGCATCGGATGTAATCTCAAAATATATCAAAAATGCGCCAATAACAGCATTATGACCGAAATAGTACGCAATTAATTCGTTTGCATACATGACTATCATCGACCAAAGATACATTAAAATGATCAGAAAGATAAAAATCGTTCTAATCAGAGGATAAATCGTTAATCCGGAGAAATTCAATGAAATATCTATTAAGAGAATCGGCCATGCAAAACGGATGATTTTTAGTTCAATATTGATTAAATGAGCATCGTCGTTCACTTTACTCTTCTTTTTGATTATATAAGAAAGAATTAATAAAATAGAAATTGTCGAAACCAACCAAATCAATATGGATACCTTTATGAACATAGATGATGTACATTGACCGCTTTCACGAGTGTAAAATGACGAAAAAGCTTCACCTAAAATTCCGATAGTAAGAACTATTCCAAGCAAAAGAAATACCAAAAGAACGCGCTGAATTATTCTGTAATTAGGATTTTCCGTGATAATGCTGGGGATGCTAGTTTGTGCAATTGTAAAAATTCTGGAAAACAAAATTGAAATCCAAATTGCGAACCCTCCAAACCATTGTAACCAAAAGTTCCACAAACTGCATGTGTGAGATGTAACTGCATTGTTAATATAGGGCCAAAAGAATCCATATGTCATAAAAATTGAGATAACATGAAAAATACTAGCAAATAACGACAAAAACAAATAGCTGTATTTCACCGAAGAAATGATCAATTTCACGCGCTTTAGACGAACAAATAATATAGAACAAATGACATTTACGATGATAAAGATTGAAATTAAAGCAACAGTTAAAGAGTCGAAAAAAATACTTTTCACAGGTTCAGATTGCGAAAAAAGATATATGCATGATAATGATTTATCATCAGGTATTTGGGAAACATTTATGTTTTCTGGTAATATACATATTTTCATTTTCCTTTTTTTGAATTTATCCTTTTTTCAAAAAAATAATTGTAATCAGAAAAATATCTCAATAACTTTTCGTCTTTTTTATGGAACCACCGTCGGATTTAAATTCTTTAACCATATATTTTAAAAAAATTATAAATGCTCCTGTTGTAGAACGATCATTTAATTTTTGTGGCGACATTACCTATTGTTGCCACAACGATAATATCCAACACGCTGAAATATGTTTTTCTGGAGACAACTCTACATTTTTAGCGTCTATTGATTACAATATCGGCCAAACACAAAGAGATTACAATTTTTTCGATAACGAAGGATATTGGATTGGATACACTCTCTTTTTCAGAAGAGAAGAATGGAAAAGGATAAAATCGTTTTGTGAAAATTGCAAAGAAGCAACAACATACGATTTCTATAGCCTCTATTTCGCTTTTATGCCTTGGTTTGGTTTTTTATGTAAAAAGCCTAAAACACATTCATGTGCTTCGCTATGTTTTAATGCACTGATTCAATCAGAATATTTTAGAGAAATCATGTTAGAAATGGGTTTTAACCAGTCAGAAATAATTAAAATATCTCATCATGCTAATCCTAACATTCTCTACAGAATTCTAAGAAAGGTTGAAAAAAATGCTAAATACAAACATTTTATTGAAAAAACAAAAATTGAATACATTTGGAGTCACGAATATCTGCATTCTAACGACCAGAAATATATTATTTCTTCTGATGATTATTTTTCAGATGTATTATCTCAGGCAGAATTTCAATCGTAGGCAAGATTCTAAACCAACCGTCTTCTGGTTTTGAGCATTGTTCTCCCAAATCAGTCATGAATTTCGTGGGATGAGAAGAATTTAAAAAGTTTTGGTATTTTAGCACATATGATTCAAAAAACGTGCCTAGCGTTTTATCTGATATCTTTGAAGGAATTGCTAAATAAAATTCATTATTTTTCCTGTTTTTTTCTATTTTCAAAACAAAATCAGTAATTTGTTTGTACAGATTTTCCAACCAGTTTTTCATTTTTTTTACATTATCTAGTCTTCTTTGGTTATCTGCATTTTTTATTCTATTATATGTTGTTTGAAAAGAATTATGATATGTTTTGTATTTTGTAATTTCTTTTCCAAATAATTCCAACCCCTCCTTCAAAATTGTTATATCTACCTCAGATAAAGAAATAAAATCATTTTCATTATTTCTGTTAATCTCTATTTCTTCTTTTTCTTCCTCTGATTCTTCACTTTCTTCACTTTCTGAAGATTCTACAATTCTTAAATCTTTAACAATTATTTTTACGGTTTCTTTCATAATCGGAGGAGATATTCTGAAACTATCTTCTTTTTCTATTACTCTGAAATCGTCTTCTTTTGATACATCCTCTTTTGAACTATCTTCTGGGAGCAAATCTCTTGCATTTTCAGGATCTGAATCGTCTTCTGGTTCTGCACTCACTCTGTTCAAAGATGGAAAATAATCACTTCCTCTCGATAAATCAGATAATTCCGTATCGTCATAAATGCAGCCGTATTCTGATTTAGAATACATTCCATCACTACGGCATGTTTTTTCTGAATTAAAAAAACACGGAAAACATTTTCTAAAAAAAGAAACTGAATTAGACTCTTTTTCTTCGTAATCAGAATACGAAAAAACATCTTCGTCTTCAAAATTCAGAGACTCCAAATCTTCTTCTGCCATATACTTTTCTTTATCTCCTCCAATCTTCGGAGGAGGAAGAAAAGAATCTCTTTCTTCGCTCTCAGAACTACTCAACTTGATTTTTCTCATTTCCTGCCACATTTGCAATTACAACAAAAGATATGAATTATTTTTTTATTTAGACAATATTCTATATTTTCTTTAAATAGCAAAAAAATGTTTAAAATCGAACTCGTTTAGAAGATCGAGGATCCGACGGATATTGAGATTTCCTCATCTGATCTTCAAAATACGACATGGCTTCTTTCAACTCGCGATGGCTAGGAACAGGAGCGTTGAGCTTTTCCTTGGATTCTGAAATAACTTTTCCGACTAAATCCTGAATATTTTTTGAACCGACAGATTGTTTCTGCGGAACATCGGAAGAAGAAGAAGATTTCGAAGGAGCTGAATTCGACGTAGAAGGAACAAAACGCTCGAAAATAGAACTCACCTGAGGCTGATGTTTGGTGCTCTTTTTTTGCTGATATTCGTTGAAAGCGCGGATTTGCTGTGCGTGTCTTTTTGCTCCATCGCGGCTGCAAACTGCAATCTGACGCCCATATCGGAGCTCGTTGTTCAAATGCCTTACTTGTTCGTCGATAGGAGATTTTCCATAATCTTCATCATAAATCTGCTGAATCATCTTCAATGTCGATGTGCGTGCTTCATCGGTGATTTCTCCTCCTTCAGCTTCAGCCTGGGACATTTTGATTTCAAAATATTCCTGCTTCAAATCTTCCACCTTTTCTTTCTTTCTTTTCATATCTTCCTCTTCTAATCGTTGTTTTTGAGTAACAAGGCTTTCATTTTCCTCGGACAATTTTTTGACTAATTCAAGAATTCCCAAAGAATATTGACGAACTTCATCGGGATTTGTGGCAGGACTCTGAATGATCTTTGCCAACTTATCTAATTGATTTCCCGGAGGATCAGAAGAGGCGTTTTGGTCGTCGGATAAAGTAGTCGGTTGTTCGGCCATTTTTTTTGAGTTGGAAGAAATTCTTCTTTTAGGAATAAAATAGTTTTTTAATTGCGTTCCGAAACTTTCTAAATATTTATTATGTCCGGAAGTATTATTACTTTTTTCAAATCTTTTTTTCGGAATTTTTAAAATTTCGATCATATTGCATCCTCGGAACCTGGCTTTTTCTGGCTCTAATATTGCGATGTGGTCGGCGATTTGTCTGCCAGTATCAGGATCTTTCACATGGCATACCGAGAATTCGGAATATCTATTGTTTTTTAAATCCTTTTTAAATAGGATATTTTTGAAAGGTTTGTTCACAGTGACTTTTGCCATGAAATACGCTTTTCCGTCTGGAAGGATTTCTGTATGAATAATCTTTCCGCGATAATTCTGGCCCCATTCGTCGTGTTTCAGAGGATTTCCGTTCTTATCGAAAGGATGATTCAATAACAACGGTTTTCCAATCAATTGTTTATTCACGTCTTTTAACTGCGGTTCATCTAAATAACTCCAATGTTCTTCAGAAGGTATTTTAGACAAATCGAACGGGCCTGGATAATATATTCCAGTAAGAAACCAATTCTTCTCAGGCGATGGTTTTTCAGGATCCATTTTTTCTGAATTAAAAAATCAAAAATATATTAAGATGCTTGATAATAATATTAAAATAGAATTGATACTTTTTTTTATTTTTTAAAAATGGATGATGATCAAGAAAACAAATTAGATTTTTTTTCACAAGGTTTTTTGTCGGATAACGACGATTCAGTAATTTTCCAAAAACCGGCGAGTTTTTGTTCGAGTTCCAAGATCGATTATTTGAAATTACAAAACAAAAATGCAAATATTATTTCTCTCGAGATAAAAGATCTTCAAAAGATGCTTCCGGTGCACAGCATGGGCGTTTTGGTTCATTTGTGGATGGCGTATTTGTTAAAGAAAAAAAAATATGCTGTGTTAAATGAAAAAAAAATAGAAAGGAAAATGAATGATAGTATCGAAATTTCGAATCTAATGACATACAAAATTATCACACGTATAGAATCTGAAAAATTCAGAAATAATACAATAGAAATTTTATCACGATCTCTGTCTAAAACGACAGGAATTGACCACGATCAAGACGATGAAATAGAAAACGATTCGAGCATTTTAGACGAAGATTCAATAACATCTGCGTTGGTTTTTGATGAAGATTATTTCAATCGTAAAATTAAAAATATATTAGAAAGAAATTATTACTACCCCTCGATCGGATTAAATGATTTTTTTAAAGAAATAAATTGGAATTCGAGCGAAAAAGATTTTGAAACCAATTTTCCATTCTTTGATTTTTTAACGGATTACAATTTTTCTATATCGAAAAAAAAGTTAACATTGTTGAAATTCATTTTCAGAAATAATGAAAGCGATACCTCGAAACTTTCAGATCTTATTTTGCATGTAGAGAATTTAGACTGCGAATATGCAGAACAGAGACTTTCTAAACTAAAATCCATTCCAAAAAGTATTTGGCATCTTTATTATTCTATGGATATTCAATTTCTCATAACAATGCTGATTTGGATAGAAAAAAGTAAGAATAAAAATCCTCACAGAATATTTGTAAAATCATTACCATTATTGTATTATTTGAAAGATTATCTAATCGAAAACAGCCCAAAAATGGAATATGTTAATGCAAGAGAAACTCCGGATGTAGAGCATGTACAAAATGACCTATTTCTTCAAAGAAATAGAGATAATATGAGAATAAATATTGAAACATTAATTTCGATAATCGAACAAACAAAAGACGAAAAAAATTGTGTATCGTGTGAGAAAAAAATAGCAGCGATAATCAACAATCATGATGTTTCGTCTAGAAAAGACACATCTTCTTGCATGATTACAGAAAATCTAAAAAAGCTTCGACAGAGCATCCACAATTTAAATAAACATACCAAGAAAAAATTCAATGAAGGCGAATCGAAAAAAGCAACTGCTGTATCTCCGATTTTGAAACAAATTCTCAGTTTAATAGGCACAATATCTAATCTAAACACGAATAATTCTAAATCAACTAAAAAATCAGGAATGGAATCAAAAAAAGTTGTAAAAAAGAGTTTTGTGAAAAACACAACTTTATTGAAAAAATTGGTTAATCTCGAAAACTTTCAATATTCTAATGATAAAAATGATATTGAAAAATTAACGATATCACCTTTGAATATTAATGAAATATTTATTCAAAGAGATATCAATTCATTTCTTTTGCAATTCCAAACTAAAACGAACAAAACAATAATTCTTTCTCTGCACAGAATATTCCTGAAAGAAAAAGAAGAAGAATATTATTTATTGATAGATAACTTTCAAAAAGAAGAAGAAAACCATTTATCTGCAGGAATTCTTGTGATAACCGAAAATCTAGAGAATATTACAAAATTTTTAAGAAAATCGAGTTACAGCAACAAAAAACTAAAATCGGCAGTAAATGTAATTAAAATGGAAAACAAAGATGTCGAAGAAATGGATTATTATTTAGAAATGATCGAATCTATATAACACTTTGAATTATATTTGCATGAAAAAAAAGAAGGTTATCAGGTTGGTTGATGAATGTAAAATTGTTAAATCTTTTGATCCTTTCAAATAATTTTTCGTCTGAAATAGATAAAACATCCTGACCTAAAATGTTTATATCTGTTTCTGGCATTGATAGAGGATGATAGACAACCATTGTTTCTAATCTTTCTGGAGGAATGATTTCGCGGTATTTTATGTCTTTTTGTAGAAATAAATGTAATTCTGAATAAATGACGCAATTATGATTTGTTGAGAGAAATTGTAACATTTTTTCAGGGAAATAAGGATAGGCGATGTGAAAGAATTTCTTTTCTCCTTCTTTGAATTGATAAGGCTCAATTTCAAAAAATGACTCGTTTTCAAATGCTTTTGTCGAATTACCAAATTTGTCTTTTATGAATATTCTCCATTTAATCAGAATTTCTGGCACAGAGAAATATTCGGACAAATCCTGGCCAGAAGAAATAGATTTGTACAGATAACGAAAGTTTTGAAGAGATACGATAGGAATATTTTCTGAAAGATATATTCTAAAATCATTTCCAGTCGTTTGTGAAATAACGATATTTCTTTCGATTATTTCATGTCTTTTCGATGAAACTAATGGTAATTCTCTGTTAATGAAATTGTTTACATTATACAAAGAATATCTTAATCGATCAATTACATTATCTGTATCCAAATTGATCACATCATATTGCATTACATGTAGAATGTGATAGAATTCTTCTACAATATATGTTTGTTTTTTTAAAAATTGTCGAATAAATAAAAATCGTTCCAATTTTCTCTTTCTTTGTTTAACGTTTTGAAGGTTTTTAATCGTCAATTTTTCGATATTACTGATTGTGAATCTGTGAGCAGAATATTCTGGAACGGGTAAATAAATATTCAAGAAAACTTTGAAATCTGCATTAATTTGCTTTTTCGCTGTTTTTGCATGCTCATATTCAATTTCAGAATCGTTTCTTATGAGTTCTTTTATAACTTCTATTATTTTTTCAATAATAGGAATTCCATAATTCTTTATGTCAATATTTGTATCTTCTGGATATTGTGACAACGTTTGCGTCTGAATCTGAAGATAAGAAGACGAAGGTTTTATGTAATCATTTAGAGACCTTTTTATGTCGTTTAAACTGATTTCTAAAGGTTCAAGATTCGGATTCAAAGAAAATATCCAAGAAAGAGTTTTTAAATTTTTTCCGGACGGAGGGTTGAATAAATCGTCGAAATGAACTGTTAATTCTTCTGTTTCTTCAGAATTTGAAGTTACTGTATTAAAAAACTTTCCAGCCCCGCTTTTTTGTTTTGTAATTCCCAATATTTGTTTTTTAGAAACGGATGTTTTGTTTTCGAAATTATTTCCTTTTGGAAATAAAAAACTAAGAAAAGACCCAATTTGATTTAAAATAGCTAAATGAAAATCAATGATATATTGTATTTGTTCGATGTTAATTTTTTCTGTTATAAAAATGCATTTTGTCAACGTTTCAATAAAATTTGGTTCATGAGTATTGCTCATGGAAATCATTTCGTTTATTTTTGTATTGATTAACATTTGATCTTTTGAAAAGGTGAAATATCGTTTCATATCAATATACGAGCCAGATAGATTCTGATTCTTCTTTAGAAAAAATATAAATCTGTAAATCAACATTTTTGCAAAATTTATCTGCTGAGAAATGAAAAAATCAGAATCTAAAACCGTTTTATCGTTTGTATACATCCAAATATATTCGTAGTCAGGTCCTATGTTTTTGTCAAAACTAGTTATTTTTGACGATTCTGATTTTTTTATGGGTAAAATGTGCGATCGGTATAAATTAGGTAACATTATCACATTGAATAAACTGTTTTTGTTTATTTTATCGCTATATCCTGATTGAAAAGGAATATTATTCAGCAACAACCATACAATAGCCCAATTTAGAACGATAGAAGGCTGTATTTGATGAATTAACCGAATTGTTTTAATCATTTTTTCAGGAATTTCTAATTTGAAATTTTCATTCTTTCTCGTGTTGATTTGCGTCATAATATCGTCTAAAAGAAGAAAAAAAGAATACATTATATCATCAATTATGATTGGCATTTTACTGTAATTCTTTTTTACAGGCAACGCATTTGCATTTTCGAAAAAAGAAAAGTTTTCTTCTTGAATGAGATGGAAATGATCAAAATCGTTTCTTAAAGCTTGTTTCAATACATTGTTGTGAATGAACGAGAAATTCTTTGTTTCATCTATTTTTTCAGAATCCAAATAATACACCAATATTTCTAAATAAACAAGATCTCTCGACCACTGATGAAGCATTTCTCCATGGAAACATTCAAAAAGAGTTTTTCTAGTATCTAAATTCTTGGAAAAAGAATTTTTAAAAGATAAAAGAAAGTGATCGTCAAATATTCTTTTTTGGTTTGGATTCATTTGAGGGTTTGAAGATTTGATGTATTTTATTTTGTTTAGAATCTTTATCTTTTCGTCGACAAGCACTTTTTGTTCCTCAAATGTAAGATCCTGCGAAGAATCAATCACCTTTTCATTAATGTTGACTGAAAGGTTTTGGTCATTGAAATCAAAAGAAGGTATGAAATGAATAGTTTCAAAATGTTCTGGAATAAGATTATCGTTTAAAGCTTTTTTGGGCGTTTCTTGGTCTGAAACAATTGGATTTATCATTTCTGAAAAATGATTCATTTCCAATCCGTTCATCTCCATTGATAAGAAGAACGGTGCAATCCATCGCGCGCTTAGAAATCCCATGTGTTCTTCTCCAATATACGCTACCTTTGGGATCATGACGAACTCGTTAAATATGATGATCATCATATTTTGAACATCATCATCATTTGCTAAAAGAAAATGAGAAATCATGTTTGACCTGAGCGTTTCATTTTTTGAAACCAAGAAACATCTGTAATCCAAAACTGTCGGTGCATCGCTTTCCCATGACAAGAAATAATCGTGAAGCACTCTTATTTCTACATTTTTCTTTATATTTTTATATAAAATCAAAGATTGATAGAAATTATTTAAATAATTTTCAATATTTTTTTCGACAATCGGAACGCTTTGATCAGAATAGAGTTTTTTTAGTAATATCCCGTTTTTTAATTTGGGGTTATCATGGATCTTTTTCATTGCGATAGAAAAAGAAAGAAATCCAGGCATTGAAAAAGGTTTACCCGTTCCTCCGTCAGATCGGAGAATATTTTTTAATTCATTTATAGTCGAATCTTGGATATCTACATATTTTATATCATTTGGAAATAAAATAGATTCGTCAAAAACAAAACAATGGCTAATCGGTTCAAAACACTGGAAAAAAGTATTTTTGAGTAGCAATCTTGTGTCCAGTTTCTCTTTTTGAAATTCTCTTCTTTTTTCCTGAGATTTTCCTCGATGCTTAGTTATAGTTGAGATGAATTTAACATCTTCCTGAGGTTCAAAAGAGTATAGAGGAAAAAGACTGTAATCAAGAATACTATATAAAACCTCAAAACTGTTGGAGGTATCACTTTCAGAGGAGGCTGCTTCAGAAGATTTTGAAGATAGGTCTCGTTTGGCAATCCTTCCATAGTTTGAAAAAGAAAAGATCTCAAAACTATTTTTTTTCTTTTTCGGTTCTTCTGACGACATTGTGCTGAAAAAAATAGTTTAAAAAAAAGTTAAATAAATAATTCTAAATATTCTCCTTCCAGATTTAACAATATAAATTTACAAATCAACACTATCTGAACAAAATTCATAAAAATATGGTCAAAAATATCCTCCATGTCTATATAAAAAAATCGATTAATTTAATCGTTGATTGTTTATTTTTAATTGGATTTAGAATATATATGTTTCTGTTTAAATTATGGCATAAATATTTAAAAAGAATTACCTTTCAAAAACAAGCCGATTTTGAAATCGCTCATGAAAATGAAGATAATATCAGAACTGATAATGATCCATTAAAAAACATCGATATCGATTGGAACCATTATATTTGGAATGATTTTTGGGGATTGAAAATAGATAATTTTAGGAACGTTGTCAAAATCATCAATAAGAAAAATGAATTCAAACAATATGCTAGTAATTTTATGAGTTATTTAATTCAAACCATTAGTATTTTATTTATTATATATTTCTTTTCTTTCAACGATGATGCAGAAGATATGCTAAATAACAAAACTAAAACAAATAATTCAAAAAGCAACATTTTTTGGCATTATGCAGAAATAAAATCAAGAAAATACGATACATTTCAAGAAATGATGGCGAAATATGAACATGTGTTATATCGTAAATGTACTGAATTGACAGAAGAAGAAATCAAAACTAGAAGAATTAACGATTCTTATGAAATAACCGATCTTACTTTTCTATATCATGCGCTTTGTCACGAAGCAATTGATCAGAGTTTACATACTAAATCTCCGGCTGTAATTACTCCAAAAATACTGAATATTTCGAATTACAGATCCGAGAATTACGATATTCCAATGCATTTATTCGATAAAAATTATACTACTATCAAGGATATAACACCGCCGAATTTATGTCTTCTTGCCATAGCAATTCCTGAAAATTCAAAGAAAACTAATGATGATCATCATACCCACTCGTCTCAGTTTTCTTTCGAAAACGCCTTCAACAAAGATCTCCCTCCAGGAATCTTCATTCATTCGTCAAAAGCTTACAAAAACGAAAACGTTTCCTATTTCGACGTCAATCCTATCATGCACTCAAACACCTCTGAAATATGGTCTTCCTATCCAATGGCTGGACGATGTGCTATTTTCGTTAATCCTAAAATATATGAAAACGAAGACGATTTATTCAAATTCTCAATTTTACACTCTTCTTCTCTCATAAAAGAACAAAAGAAATTTGAAACTGTCATTTCAAATTTTACTCTTTTTTATCACGACGTTTTGAATTTCGAACGCTCTTTTTCTTCTATCTCAAAAAATCTATTGATTCAACTTCAAACAATATGGAATATTATGATCTCAAATAATATATTTATTATTAATAATTAAATTTTACGCTATTTTCATCAACACCATTGAAAAAAATAACGATCCTCCTGTGTAATCAAATGTTCCTCCTGTATAGGTAACGTAAATCGAAGCTCCTGGCGATGTTGGTATAGAAAGAATATTATTAAAAGGTAAATCGATACCAGTCGAATCACCATTGCCATTGTATGCTATTGCACTATTTGGATTTGTTAAAGAAAATGACCTAATTGTACCATAATCATTTACTCCATCTGTAATTAATATTTTACGATCTCCGATACCTCCAAATACATCAGTAATAACGATTCCATAGGCAGTAATAACTCGATATTGAGAAATACCAGAAGAAGGTTGAATCACTACTTGCCCGCCCGATTGTAACGCAGTTGCAGTAATGTTGATTATAGGAGTATACACGATCAAATTCGACAATGAAATCTCCACTGCAGTCGTGTTTTCTGTGATTGTGATGCCGTTTCCTTCAACAAGCCCCTTTGTCTCCAGATTTGCTCCCGTTCCGACAGCCACCAGAGAAACGTCTCCTCCCGCTGAAGAAAGCGTGGAAGAAGAAGATCCAGATCCAGATCCTCCTTGTAAACACATTCCCCACGTATTTTGATAAAAATCAGGATAAGGAAAATTTCCTATCGAAGGACCTGTTACAGTTCCTCCGGAATCGAATACAACTGTTTCTATATAATCTCCTGCATTTAAAGAAATAAATATATCACCAAAAGAATTAATTATAGGATAAAGTTTTGTATTATCTCCATTAATACGATAAGAAGGAGGAGTATTTCCAAGAGTAACTGTCATAATAGCGTATATTCCTGTAACTCCAACAGTAAATTTAGATGTGTTTACATCTAAACTGCCAATAATCACATTATTGAATAAAGTGCCTGTATAAGAAAGATTGAGAGTATTTGTTGCAGTCCATCCAGAAATAACTTGCCATTCAAGTGGTAATGTAGATAAAAAAGTTGAAGCTAAACCAATCGTAAAGCATTCAGAAGAGGTATTTGAAAAACCAGCTCCTTCAATCGAAATTGTGGTTGAATTAGATGTAACAGTGATTCCATTCGTTCCAACAATGCTTTTTATGGTTAAATCAGGACCTGCTCCGTTATCCACCAAAGATTGACCTGATCCAACAGACGAAAGTGTCACATTTCCAGATGATGTTTGATTCCCACAGGAGCAGTTTCCGACAAAATGAGGATCAATGCTGATTTTAGGAACGTGAACACTCGTATCGTCTATCAAAACGCCAGTTCCTGCTTCAATGGAATAAACACCCGTATTGGCAAGAAAATAGGCGTTTCCTGTGCTTGTGAGCAGCAGACCGGACGATTCCTCTTCCTTTTTGATGTGCGTTTCTAAAATCTGATGCTTTGCGTCGGTTCTTTCAAAAGTGACAAATTTGGTCGGAGGAGGATCAGGAATCAGGTTCAAACTCGTGATTTGATCATTATTTTCAGCGTTAAAAGCGATTCCGGCCAAGATCAAGCCTACAATAGCTGCAGCAGAAATAGCTAGAATAAACAGCCATTTACCCACGCTTCCGAACCATCTCTTGTCATTTTGCCATTCAACCTGTTGTAATGCGCTGTATTGTGTTGTTTCCATTTTCTGCGACTAAATTAAAAAATAACGTATTATTTAGTAAAATAGATTAGATAAAAATCTATATTATTTCAATCTTTTTTCAAAATCAGAAAAGATAACTGAATAATTCTAAATATTCTCCTTCTGAATTCAAGAGAATAAATCTGCAAAAGAGAACGATCCGGACCGAAACTGTGAAAAAATCCTCAAAAAAGCATTCCATTTTGTTGAGAAAAATATTTATTCTTTTTTATTCTTTTCTTAATTCTACAGAGAAAAAACCGATTCAATTTCAACCTTTTTTCGGTATCAATATATCATTGTCACTATATCAAAAACAAAAGTTCCAGTTGAATATGTGTCAGAAGCAACAGAATTCACTAAAATTAAATTAGTAGTTGGTGAAAAAGGCCACCATTCCAAAGAATTCCCACACCAAAAGCTTGTAAAAGTGGTAATATCATCTTGTATAAAAATACTTAATGTTGTTAAAGTAGATGGACCAGCACCTAAAATGCAATGATTGACATTATATATATTACCAGGTGCTTGAAGAACAGAAATATCTCCTGTTCCACCAGCGAAATTAGAAGATCCGTTAATAAAAATATTCACTCCAATAAGCATTTCCCGTTGCGAATATGTTTGTAGTACAACTGGAGTATTCGCTCCGTTGATAGTAGTAAAAGAAACAGAATATCGACGAGAAATAGCTCCAATTGCAGTTGAATTGACAGAAATTGTAACAGACGATCCGTTGTCGGTCAAAATAATATCGTTTCCTGCAATCAACCCTTTTGTTTCGAGATTAGGCCCTGCGCCGTTCGCCACAAGAGAAACGTCTCCTCCTGCAGACGCGAGAGAAGCAGTCGCTCCAGACCCGCCAGATCCTCCTTGCAAACACATTCCCCATATGTTGCTATAAAAATCAGCTGTTGGAGCATTTCCTGTGGTTGGTCCAAAAACAGTTCCCCCAGGAGCGCCACTAGATACCGCAAATTCAACAAAATCTCCCATTTGTAAAGAAATATATCCCATTGTAGGAAATGACTGCGTTTGAGTTAGTTCAGTAAAATTTCTATTAATTATTAAAAAAGGTGGTCCAACAACTGATCCACCTGAACTCGCAGCTGGAATTATGAAAAGATAGATACCAGGAGTTCCGACAGTAAATCGTCCATGAAACACGTCCAAAGTTCCGGAAACAATGTTGTTGAAAACTTGACCAGTAAAAGAATTTGTGAGATTGTCTGTCACAGTCCACGGATGCGTAACCACCTCAACTGAGCTCGTTGTGGTGATATAATCAGCTTCCAATCCGATCATAAAGCATTCAGAAGAAGTGTTTGAAATTCCAGCTCCTTCGATAGAAATTGTGGTTGAATTAGATGTGACAGTGATTCCATTCGTTCCAACGATGCTTTTTACAGTCAGATCAGGCCCAACTCCGTTATCCACCAAAGAAGCTCCATTTCCGACTGATGTCAATGTAACATTACTAGAACTTTGATTAGAGCAAGAACAATTCGAAATAAACGCGGGATCGACGCTTATTTTAGGAACATGAACGTTATCGTCGTCAATCAAAATGCCTGTGCCTGGATCGATAGAATAGACGCCAGTGTTCGCCAAAACATATGATTTTCCATGATTTTCTAAAAGCAGACCAGATGAAGATTCTGTTTTTCTAATTTGTATTTGTTCAATTTGTTCAATTCTTTCAAAAGTGACGGATTTAAAAGGAGGAGGGTCAGGAGCTAGAGATAAAGATGTAATTTGGTCGGAATTAACGTCAATATACGAAATTACACCGACTACTAAAGCAGCGATGGCAGCTCCGGCAATGGCAAAGAATAAAAGCCATTTTATAGTTCCTGACCAATATTTTCTTTCCATTTTATCTTTTTCTCGCTGCATTAAAGAATATGTAACAGCCATTCTTTAAAGCTGATTTTTTTAAAAAACCCGATTCCTTTAAATAATTTTTTCAGAGGTTTTACTTGAATTTAATTACCAAAAAACTATTTTATTTCATTCTCTGCATTTCCGTATTTATTTTTTTTATTCCTTATTTTAATGTAAATCTCGAAGAAATCTAATGATGATCATCATCCAACCCCCTCAAAAGTCGCGCTTTTTTATTTTAAATAAAAACTATTTATATCTTTGAGTAATTATATCTATTATTAAAATTCCGGCAGTATAAGTGTCCATAGACGGCGCGTTTGAATTCTCGATAACAAGAGGAGTAATCGGAGTAAAAACATAATATTGAGGAGTGTTAAAAAAAGGTTCGCCGAATTGAAATGGATAATCTTGAGTCAAATAATGAAGTGATTGTAAATTTGAATTTACAAATATCGAAAATGGATTTACTGCTCCTCCATTTGGACTAGGTCCTATTAATAAAGCTCCTGATCCTCCATCAAAATCAACGCATGCAAGCGTTTCTATATTAAATCCAATTAATATTTCGTAATTTACATAATTTTCAATAATCATAGGTGAAACTAAGTTATTTATATCTTCATAAGATATATTATACGTTCTTGTAATTAATGTAGATGTAATTGTAACTGTAGTGCTATCTTCTGCTAAAATAATTCCATTCCCATCTACTAATCCTTTTATTCCAAGATGAGGCCCTGCTCCATTTTCAACTAGAGTTACATTTCCTCCTGAAGAAGAAAGAGTTACATTTTCTACAATAGATTGATTAGAACAATTACAGTTTGCAACATAATTAGGATCAATGCTTATTTTTGGAATATTGATATTTACATCATCAACTAAAATCCCTTTTCCTGGATCGATAGAATAAACTCCTGTGTTTGCAATAGAATATGATTTACCATCATTTTTTAATAACAATCCTGATGCGGATTCTATTTTTTTTACATTTGGTTGCAAAACTTGATGATGTTCATCTATTCTTTCGTAATTAACATATTTACTCGGAGGAGGGTCAGGAATAAGATTTAAACTAGAAATCTGGCTTGAATTAAAATCGCTTAAGGATATTGCACCGAGAATTAACCCTCCTATTGCTATGACAGCGATAGTAAAAATAAAAATCCATTTTAAAGTACTGTTCAAATATCTATTATTGTTTTCTGATTGAACCTGACTGAATAATCTATCAGATTTATATTTCATTTTCAATATTATTCAAAAACCTTACTTCTTTCAATCATGCTTTTTTAAAACTAGAATTTAAATATAATTGAATAAACGAAAAATACGATTCTTTTTCAAATATATATTTTAATTATTATGACTTTTCAAAGAAATCTAATGATGATCATCATCCAACCCCCTCAAAAGCCGCGTTTTTTCCCTATATAATTCTTCTATAAAACTCTTCGTCATCATATCTAACACACGATTATTCGAAAGCAAATAATCTAATACATTACTTCCATCTATATCTTCACTCCACATATAACTTCCACATTCCATCAACATTTTCGCTATTTCAATAGAATCGAATCCACAAGCTATCATAACTGCTGTATTTTCTCTAATATCTTTCAATTCTAAATCTGCTCCTTTTCCAATTAAATAAACACATAATTCTTTTTTCGACATACTAGCAGCTTTCATTAGTGGCGTCCAATTATCAACATTATATTGTGAATTTACATTCAGCCCTTGTTCTAATAATAACTCCATAATTTCACATCCTTTTTGTTTCTCTATTGCATATGAAAACAAGGAACAACCTTTTATACTATCACATACATCCACTTTTGCTCCTAATCTTATTAACAATTTCATCATTTTTAATCCGCTATATTGGCATGCTATAATAATTGGGCACGAATATGAATTATATCTATTTATATTACATATTTCTTCATTTAAAATACTTTCATCTTTCTTAATTATCTTTTCCACGTGTTCACAATCATTTCTCAAAAGCGATTGTAACAACTGAGTCTTCAACTCTTTCTTACTCAATCCCTCCAAAAAATCCATCTTTTAATGATTCTCTTCTTTTCCACCCCACTACTCAACACCCCCCTTTCTATACTGAGCTCAAATAAATCCTCTTTTATTTCTATCCCACTATTCTTACCCCCCTCCCTAAATACTGGGGTTAAATAAATCATCCGTTATGTCCAAACTATTTTTCAATATTATTGCCCTACCACCGTTCGATAGTGGGGTTGAAATAAAAATACATCAATTTATTCAACCCCACTACAAAAAGGGTGTGTATGTAAATGGGTGAATAATTCGACCCCAGTATTTAAGCCCGGGGGTTTCGTAGTAGGGTGGAAAAGACGAATTTTAAAGAAGATGGATCAGAACACGCGCGCTGTTCCGTGCTATAGGTTTATTCTATCGATGGTAAAAATGAGAGTAGAATTACAAATGCTGGAGAGTGAAATGAAAAGCAAAAAAGAAAAGAAGGAGATGGATAGAATGGATAAGGAATTTGAAAAGATTTGGGATAGTTTTGTGAGGAGAAATGGGATGACAGATGAAAGAATGTTGGGACAAATTCAATTGACCCCAAGAACATTTAAATTATGTTTTATTCCACATGAAACGAAATTGGATTACAAAACGTTAAAAGTTCAAATGCGAAATGGGATATATGAAAAATATATTGTAAAAGAATTACAAAAAAGCAGGATTATTTGAAAACAGATATCGGTTTAATTTTAATTAAATAAAAAATAAAAAGAAGAAATGTGGAATTATTCCTTTTTACAAGGAATATCTCCTAAAAGAAAACATAAATAAACAACCATTGCTAAGAGTTTCAGTTGTTCAACTTGTTTCGACATATTTAAAGGTTAAATAGATTTTTTAAAGAAAAGAAGAGTTTCAAGATGGCTCCTGGTTTTGAGTTTTGTTTGAATATTTATTTCATTATGATTTGCATTACTTGCATTTATTTTGCATTTGCAATATTTTTCGATATGTTTAATTTCATCGGATATATATATTTCAGAAAACAATGGCAAAGCTTGATTATCTAATTTAAAAAAAATAGAAAATTCACAAAAATATATATATTGTAGAAAAAAATAAATAGATAGTTTTAATAAAAATGGCTTCTGAAGCTTCAAACGATGAATATTTAGAATCAGAAGATAAATATCCTAAATGGATATATAAAAAAGATTTAGTAGAAAACATTGGATATGTTGAACAAGTTGTAAAAAGAGGAGGAGTAATTCAATCAACTGTGAAAATAGATACTGATCAACTGCCTCTTCGAAAAGATACTGCAATCGCAATCGTTCCATGGCCTTTATGTCTTAAATCAACTCCTGAAAAATGGCAAATATATGCAATCGGAATTGTGGTAAAAGGACTGATGAAAACAACTGAAATCAAGATAACGCATAGTTTTGACGAAAAATACAAAATCGGAGAAAAAATTAAGGTTGGGAATGCAGAATTGGCGTTTATTTGTAGCAGAATTAAACTAAATTTAATTTTTTAATTACAAAAATAAATAGAACTGTCGGATCTAATTTAGTAATTTTATTTAAAATAGAATTTGAGTCAAAAAGTTTTCAGAATCGTTTTTGAGAAAAGCCGTTTTTTTTGAAAATCAGATAAAATGTCTTTTACAACTTTTGTCCAATCCATTTCGATTCCTGCTGGAAGCAGTGATGTTGCTTTATCTGTTTGTTTAATTATTGATGGAAAACCATATTTTGCAAAAGCAGATGTGTCTGCGTATATGCAAATAGATAGCTCGGTTATTGTTCCAACAATTCAACTCACAATTTCAAATACAACTATCGATAATTTAAAATTAACATCTGGAGAAGTGAAAGTTGAATCTGGTTCAAAAGTAACCAATATCCAAACTTCTACTGGAGATGTAACAGCAGATCACGTGGAAGGATGGATCAGAACATCAACTGGAGATGTAGATGCAAATACCGTAGGACAAAGCATTACCACGTCTACAGGAGATGTTTTTGTAAATACTGTCCACGGATCTATTTCTACATCAACAGGAGATGTTTTCAAAGACGGAAGAAAACAAGCGAGACGCGAAAAGAAACATGAAAAGAAACATTCACAAGGAATGGTAATTTCTGGCCTCCATGGATTAGGCACGATCCATCAAACAATTTCTCCAGGCGGTATTTCTTTTCAAACGATCGGACCTGGTGTTACTTTTTCAGGATCTAGTCTTCATATCGGATCCACAATTAGCTATAACGATGGTTCTAATTTTAGGAAACCTGCGTCTAAATAATTAGTTTATTTACATTTTTTCATAAAAAAGCAAAATTAGAAAAAAGATAGTTTTTTGAAGATTTTGAGTTTTAGAATGTTTTCTGAGAATTCGTTTTTTTATTCTTTCACCATCGTTGAGTATTTAGTTATTTTCACATTCGTTTTATTTTTTCTAGGATTAACGCACGATATTGTAAATATACTTCGAGATAATAGAAATGTCGGCGTTAAATCCTGAAAAAATCGTCATAATCCAAGGAAACTTATTAGATTCAAAAGAAGATTACATTTGTCATCAATGCAACTGCGTTACAAGATTGAGTAAAGGATTGTCGAATGAAATATTTAGAAGATTTCCTACAACTGATACATACAAAAAACGTTTTTCAGAAAAAGATTATGATACTCCTGGCACAATTTATGTCGATCCTTTTTCAAATATAATTAATCTGTATGCACAATATTCTCCAGGAAAGATAGAGTCTAAAAAGCATTTTGAAGATACTAAAACAAAAAGATTAGAATGGTTTGAAATTTGTTTGAAACAATTGATTTTATTGTCTAAAAAAGGAAAATCGTGTTCTTTCGCATTTCCATTCCAAATTGGGTGTGGATTAGCAGGAGGAAATTGGGATGATTATTATCTACTTTTAAAGAATTTTTCAGAACATAAAAATGTAAAAAAAGTAGTTATTTATTCTTTAAAGTTAGGAATCAAGAAGAAAAGAGGTTTTTTTTAAAATGGCGTTACATCCTTTTTTTCATGTTTTTGTTTTCTCTTCTTGTCTTTTTTTGACAATATTTAGTTTTATTTCAGATGAAAAAAATCTTTTAGTATTATCTGGCGTATTATTATGGGGATCATGGATAATGATTCTTGAAGATTATCCAACTTTTCCATCTGAAATATTATTTTTGATATTTCCTAAAAAAATAATATTTTTTTTTAAATTATTTCTAAATTACATTTGGTATAGAAATTATCGATTTCTTTTGGCAAATGCATGTGAAGATGGGGATTGTGAAATGATTCAGTATTTATATGAAAAAGGAATCGATATTCATGAAAAAGATAGATCTGGATATTCGTATTACATGAGAACTTGTTTTCGAAATAGAAAGAAAAAAGCAATGAAAACATTATTCGAAAAAGGAGTCCCTATCGATGAAAAAGATGAATTCGATAATACTTTTTTGCATCGTGCTGCAAGATTTTCAGATAAAAAATTTATTAAATTTTTAATCAAAATTGGTCTCAAAATTGAAGAAAAGAACAAACATGGATTTACCCCTCTGCATTGTGCAGCACATAACGGAAACCTAAAAATTGTACAATATTTAATCAAAAAAGGCGCTGGTATGTATGATCTTACGGATTGGGGGAATAATATATTTAATCTTGCGTGTCGAGCTGGGCATATGAAAACAGCAGAATATATTGGAAATAGGTTAATTCATTAAAAATGGAATTAGATTATTTTTCATTTTGTGAATATTTGGAATGGGCTGCATTTGAAAAGCCTAAAGGATATCCTAAATCAATTTGGAGCTATGGAAAAGCATATTATTTGAACGAGAAATCAGATTGGGAAGTTATGCAAGATATTTATTACTGGAATGAATGGGTAATATATGTAAATAATTATCATGATTGTAATGTTTTTGTAAATTCGTCTATGAAAAAAACATTTACATTTTCCGATTTAGTTAAAAATTGTAATCTTTACTCATCGGAGTAAATAGCTGTTTTTATTGAAAATGAGTTTCAAAGATGACATTTATCAATGGGAAGCTAAAAGAGATAAAATAGGACGATCAATATCTCTTTGGGAATATTATCAAAAAGGATTGAATTGGAATGGCCATAGTTGGATTAAAGATGAATCAATTACCACGTTCCAACAATGGGTTGTTAATTGTCATGTGAACTATGGTTGTAATTATTTTACTTTAATAGCTAAAGAAGTTAGAAAAGGAGAATACAAATCATTTTATTATTCATTTGACGAACTAATCAAACTTTTTTAGATTTTCTAAATAAGAATAAAACAGAAACACATTTTTAAAAAAACTCTCTTTAATGGCTGCGACAGAAGATGATTTCGATCAAGCGGTGATAGACGCGATAGAAAAAGAAGAATTGAGATATGAGAGAGAACAGTTGGTGAAAAGCATGTCGAAACAAAAAAGAAAAACAAATCAAATTACATCGTATTTTGTTCCATTATCGTCTTCCAAAATAGTAGATCCTGTTCATCCGACAATCTACGTTGCGAAATACTCTTCTTCAACAAGAAAAAGTCCTGATCCGCCAGAAGGAGCAACAAACATTCTGATTCACACGAGTGCTAAAACAATTGGAGGAGCATTATCACCGTACAACCTAAAAACGCCGGAAGGATGGATTTTAGAAAATGTGTGGCAGTTTTCTAAAATATATCCGAGAGTGACTCCTCAAAGAACCTCAAAAAGTGCGTATGAATCGTGGAAAATCATTTGGGAATATGGGTTTGAAAAACATTACGATATTACAACAGATACTGTTTGTCCTGAATATTGGTCGTGGAGAGAAAAAGGATATCAGGCAGAATATGCTGTAAGATATCCAAACGGATTTGATGGAAGGAGAGAATGTTTATTTTCTTTGTGGCCAGTAGATCATGCTGATGCTTCGTTGACAAAGGATAAATATGTCGTAGGATGTGATGGAAAAACATATGAAAAGTTAACATATATCGAAGCGAGAAAAAGAATTTATTGCAAATTATACCGAGATTTGGTGAGAAATCATCCTGAATTCTCTAGATTAAGAAAAATGATACAATCTGGAAAAGTGTTACAAATATCAGAGGTTGACGGTCCAAACGTAGATTGGTTCAAAGATAGTCCAATTAAGAATTACATTGTTGGGAAATCTCTACTGATCAATGAAAAAGTAATTAGATATTTAATTGAATGTCCGTCATATCCGTTCGGTCATGGATATGCAATTGCAGCTTTATTGATAGGTGGGGAAGATTGGATTAAATAATATTTAAAATCTATACTTATTTTTTTCAAAATTATATAATAAAAAATAAAAAATTACAAATATTTTTTTTCAAGATTTGTTTTTAGTTGTCGACGCAAAATAGCAATTTTTAAAAAAATAGTTTTTGGAGAAATTAGGAAAATGGAGCAGAAAAAGATTTTTATCCCTTACCCATTGTTTTTGGTGGACGAATGCATTGAAAAGATAGCAAATCAATCCATTCCCACACTTCTTTTTTCGAGGTTTAAAGAATCATGCGTAGAGATGAAAAAGATGAAAAAAGAGGATTGTCCACATTCGTTTTTGTGCGAAAAATATCCTCTCAAACAATACCCTGTAGAATTAACGTTTGATCAGAATTTAAAAGTAGAAGAATTGAGAGAGATATGGTCAAAGTTTGTAGATTTGAAAGAACCTGGTTTTTTGAGCGATTCGTTAGAACCTTTGAAGGTTAATTCTGTCGAATCTCCATTTATTTTGATTCACGATTGTATGACTAAAAAATTCGATACCGATGCAATTAATCATTTCATTAGTAAAATAGAACTGTTATCTAGAAACTCGGATTTAAATATATGTAATCCAGAAAAAATTCTTTTAAATGAATTAGCAGAAAATTACACCATTATCTTGGATCACAAGAAAATATCTGAAAAATTCACAAACATATATTTTTCTTTTTTTAATCAAACGACAAAAAATATTCCCGAATCTGTCAAACGCAATATCGTCGACCATTGCAAGGATATATTGAAGAGAATATGTAAAACATTAATATTCAGATTTATTAAACCTAATAGAACGCAATCTTTGAGAGATTTTAATTATCTCCAAATCGACGGGTCAAATATGATCACAAATAATCCTTTAATGACTCTTTTTTTCGTTTTTGCGTTCGCACCAAAATCTTTTTCTATGAAACCATATCTCGGCTCGACTAGTTTCAAAGCAATTCATAATTGTATAAAAAGCATTTTAAATGAAAAAAAAACATATCCTGTGTACAATTATTTCATTTTGCTAAAAAGCCATCCTATTCCTAGATCTAATCAGAATTATACATTTGGAGATTTTGAATTGCCTAAACATATGACATATACAATGCAGAATAGAATTAAAATGTTATTGGAAAGTAAATCAGAAGATAACGATCTGTTTAAAGCTCAAAAAGAGAAAACACAGATTTTGAAAGCCAAAAAAGAAGCTTTGAAACCCGAAGAATACCAATTCCAAAATTCGTTCAGTGCGATCCGAGAAAAGATACGATCGGAATGGAATACATCTTTTTTTATCGTATCTTCTCCAGATGGTCAGAAAAAGCCTTTTAGAATGAACAATATCTATCATTTGTATAAAACACATAATTTGAAAAAAGATTTTCTCACGAACCAAACGGCTTTTTACAATGGAATCGTAATGATAGATTTTGCATGGATCGTGAAATGCATTCCAAAAGAAAAACAAAAACCTGCAAAAAAAGACGGGTTAGATGATGATCATCATATGCCAAAAAAGAAATATGATGATCATGATACTAACAAAAAACAGACATTAAAGGATGATAGAAATCATAGCGAATCGTCGACATCTAGGCCAAAACATGCGCCGACAATTATCGAAAAGAAACCAAATACCGATTCTCCTCAAATTCCTGAAATACAGTTGCAACATTTGAAAAAAGAAATATTCCAAAGAATCGACGAAAAATTCTCACAAATGTTCTCTGACATCTCAAAAACAATTCTAAAAGGATTTTCAGAACAGCAGCAAACGATCGCTCATGAGGTAAAAACAAATTTCGAACGTATTCGATCTCAAGAATTAGAAGATGTTTTAACGATCTTTTCAGATATCCATCTCACCGACCAAAATCCTTTAAATATCGATATCACGCCCAAGAAAACAAAAAAAAGAAACATTTCACAAATTAGCCCTATCATCGCGAGTCTCGACGAAGAAAACATTCCATATATTGACCCTCTATTTGGCGATCTTACCAGAGACTACAGCGACGCCGATGCAACAACCGAAGGAGAAGAACTGTCAATTGTCGAATATTCTGAAGAAGAAGAAGATGAAGGATCCGTCGATTTATGTGAAAGCTCTGATGAAAAAACAAAAAAGAAGAGAAAACCTAGACAAAAAGCTCCAAAAATGACATCTTCATCCAGTTCCTCAAACGAAAGCTCTCTTATCCAATCCATGATCCAAACCCCCGATTCTCGCGTTTTTCAAAAATCAATTTACTCCAAATTCCCCATCAATTCCCAAAACTACCGCACTATTGTAATTGAAAATTGGGATATATATAACGTTCGTCATCATAATGAAAATGAAAAAATACGCAAGAATCTCATTTTTGACGAAGAAAAATTCAATCTTCTTCTCCCCATCCTCGTCTGCTTCATCGGCGATCAATATTGCATTTCACAGCTCAATTTCGTTCTTCCTACAGGTTATCTCGGCGAAGAATTCTACATCGATTTCGACAAAGAAAATCAAGAAACCAATCCCTTTTTTATTCCTGAAACACAAAAAATCGATGTTACTATGCTAGAAAAGTATCTCAGTCTCCGCCAAATCATTACCTCCAACAAATCCAACCGTTCAAAACTTCTCATCGAATTACAAAAATTCTTCGAAAGAAACCAACAATTCTCGAATATTATCGAAAAATATCCCAGCTCGCGAGAATACCTTATCTGCCATTCCTGCAGAACAGAAGGAGACGAAACTTTCCAAACTTCATACTGCAACGTAGATAACCCTGATTACGACGAAAAAACAAATTACGAAATTTACAAATGTTTGAAAGAAGTCTCTCCCGCTCCCATCAAAGAAGACATGTTCTCAAAAGTCGAATGGTGCTACAATTGCAACAACGGATTCTACTCCAACATGACAAAAAACCGTCCCGAGTACTTTTGTCTCTCTCCTCCCTTTTCCTGCATCCCAGACCACATCCTAAAAGAACTCTATGTCAACTCTGAGAAATTGAACGTTTTACTGCATATCCCTGTCGTTTCTTCTAAAAGAGGCGCCGCTTTCTGCAGCGATGAATGTTGTAAAATTTTCGTCGCTTTTAATCGCAAATTGCAAAATCTAATCAAAAAACTGCGCGAATAAATTAGTTAGCACACGGACTCCACGCACATTCCATGCATATCACACATCCTTCTGAATGAGACATATTCGTGCTTTTACAGTTAAAGCATGCCAGATCTTTAGGAATAGGATAAATTTCTTCGTCAGGATCAGAACTTGAACTCGAACAACTTGGTTTTGACTCAGGAATTCCGTTAGTCAGGTTATATATCATTAAAAGATCGTTTTCAGAAATGTGCGATAATTGAGACAAAACTTTTTCTTTAAACGTTTCAAAATTCATTTTCTCATCTTTTTTTTCAATTTCCTTTTTGTTATCCACTTTCTCCAAAACTTGCATTTCTCTGGAATTGTTTCTATATACAGTAAAACCTTTACATTTCATTTGCCATGCTAATACATATCCTTTCTTAATATCTTCAATTGTTGAATGCTCAGGATAATTCACTGTTTTTGAAATAGAATTATCCATATACTTTTGAAATGTTGATTGCACTAAGATATGTTCTTCCGGAGAAAGATCCATTGCACAAACAAACACATCTCGAACTGATTTAGGTATTTCTTCAATATTTTGAATTGTTCCTTCTTTTTTAATTTGATTTACAATTTCTTCATTAAGATTCAATCCTAGTCGTTTTAATTCTTTTTCCAGTAAATAATGAAAGTTTATAAATTTTTTTCCTAAAACATTAGATTGGTATGCAAACATGAAATTAGGTTCAATCCCGCTAGATGTATATGCAATTCTAGCAATAGTTCCTGTTGGAGCTGCATTTGTAAGTGCCGCATTGCGTCGAATTGGTTCTCCGTTTAAAAAATATATACTTTTCTCCCAATTTGGAAAAGGACCTCTTTTCATGGCTAATTTTTGTGATTTTTCAACAGTTGTTTTTTTCCATAATTGCATTATTTTTTCAATTAAAACAATGCATTCTACGGATCCATATCTGATTCCTAATTTTAAACACATATCTCCAAATCCCATAGGCCCAATTCCAATTCTGCGGTTGTTTTTGATAGAATTAGAGACTCTTTTAACTCTTACATCATACATTTCGCATATATTATCTCCCATGACGACTGCTGTTTTCAAATCTTTTTCCATTAAATCCCAATTTATGCTGTTTTTTGAATCAATTACATACTCAGAAAGGTTTACATTGATCAATAAGCATACATCTCCATCATGTAGTCCCTGCTCTCCACAATTCGCTGAAATAAGGCCATTGCTTTCAAAAGCATGAAAATGATGTTTTAAAGTCACGTTATATATTTCTTCCATTCCAATATGAAAAACATTCTTTACCGTGATTGTTTTGTCATTTTTATATGGTTTTCGTTTAAAATTATTTATCATATTATTTAAAAGAAAACTCTTTTTAACATGATAAAAACCAACTTTATCTTTAAAAAGAATAATTGATTTCCTTGAAATGATTAATTCATGTCCAGCTTTGCAATAATATAATGAATTACTTCCTTTCTTGTTAGGTAAAAGACGATGACCATCTTTTTGTCTGGGATATATTTTTGAAAAAATTCCGATTCTTAATAACATTCTTTGAATTCTCTGAAGACATTGTAAACTTGATTGAGAAAGTCTAATACTTCTTCCTTTTTCAGTATGACCTTGAACACTACCATCAGCATCAAAAAAACCTCTTAAAAATCCAATGTAAAAAACATAAGAAGATTTTTCTATTTCATCGGAAACCATCTTATTTTTTTGAAACATTCCAAATTTGTTAGCCAATTTCAATAATTCAATGCATCCTAAACTCCATCCATTTCCACCAGTAACAATATTCCATTGACATTTTTTACCAAATTCTTCAAAAACATATTTTTTCAATAACTTTTTCATATAAATATGACTTTCATCATCGATTTGTTTTGAATCAAAAACAGTTAGAACTCCTGCTGATTTATGTAAATATCCATTTCCTTTTAGTTGACCTAATAAATATCCTTGAATATATGTTCCTTCACCAATCCATTGACAATCCATTGATGACGATGATAGTTTATCACCATTTTTTAATTCATTAACATATACCCAATTTCCTCTATCAGATAAAAAGCGGTGTCTTGATGTACATTTAATGGAAATTCCTTCTTTTGTTTCAATTTGATAAATATCTTTCAATCCATTTGAAAAAAATCCATTTGAAACAACTTTTGAAAAGCTGTTTTTAAAACCAACATGTAACTTAAAATCATTTTTTTCTATTAAATTTTTAATCTGATCAGGCCCGTGATCAGTCATTACCCAAGTATCGATAGTTAAACATGGATTCGTAGCTTTCAAAGGTCCTAGCTGCGGCAATGGGTTTTTTCTATTCATTTCATCGACGAAGCATACTCCAGGCTCCCCGTTCTTCCATGCATAGTAAATTATCTGATCAAAAATTTCTTTTGCTGTATAATCAACTTCTTTAATTGTTGTCGATCGTTTTAGTTTATCACGTGTTATTATTCTAGGTTTCATAATTCTATCTCCAAACTTACACATCCAAACTTTATTGTAATTTGGATGATTTGGATTAGTAGCTGTTTCCATGAATTCATCAGTTGCAAGAACAGAAATGTTAAATGTATAAACGTCACCCTCTTTTTCTTTACATGAAATGAATTCTAAAATATCAGGATGGTCGCAAGGAAAAGTTGCCATATTCGAACCATGTCTGTTCTGTTGTTGAATTGTTGCAAATCCTTCGTGATAAACGCGAAGAAATGATATTGCGCCAGATGAATATGATCTGGATTTACTAACAATAGAACCAGCTTCTCTTAAATCTCCAAAAGGGAATCCAATGCCACAACCAGCTTGTTGGAGTAATCTTGCTTCAGATTCTGTCTTAGAAATGCCTTTTAAAGAGTCTTTAATGTGTAAAACGACGCAATTAGGAACAACAGAAGTGTCTAATCCAGCATTAGCAAGCGTTCGTCCAGCAGGAATTACGCGATGTCCGTCCATTACGTTTAAGAATTTTTCGTATAACCGCTCAACTTTTGAATCGGAAGCGCCATATACTTTTTTATCTATTTCCGCGATACTTCTTGCGACACGTGGAAAGAATTCATCGATTGTTTCTAAAACTTCCAGTATTTTAGGATCTTTATGGAGATATCGTTTGGTAATAATTTCTACCGCATCGGGATGGAACGGTTTCGCATTTCGCATCATTTTCGTAGGTTAAATCTTTTTTGTTTTTTTCGATATGAAAAGGTAAATTATATTTTCTCACACTTTTTTTCTGAATTTCGAGGATTGAAAAAAAGAAATAGGACAGATAAAAAAAAGAAGGTTTTAAAAAGAGTCGGGATTTAGAATGGCTGCAGAAAAGAAAACTGCAAAAAGACAAAGAAGGCAAAATTATCCAATTGTAAAGGCATTAAATGACCAAAACGATATATACGGAGAAAAGTTTAAAAATGAATTATTAAAACATGATTTTACAAGATGCTGCGTTTGTTTGGAATGTTTGTCGAGTTCAAAACGTTTTTGCATACATTGTAATAAATGGTGGGGATTTTGTAAAAAGCATATAAAAGAAAAAGAATCGATCGTATCGGGAGGGTTATGTTGTTTTTGCGAGAAAAAGAAAGATAATTATTTAGAGGAATTAATGGAATTTATTGATAAAGAAAAACTTCCTGAACATTTGAAAAAGTTTGTCGACGAAAAAAGATATCTTTAAAAAAACAAAAATGAGCAGTTCAGACAGCGACGGTATTTATCATGAAAAACATGAATATCCTGCATGTGAAGAGGATGATTGTTACTGCAAACGTCATTGGCCAAGCAGAAGTGGGGGTGAAGAGCACAAAGTGGTTGATAATAATACCTGTGGAGAAATAACAATCCGATGCGATGTAGCGATTGATAGCAATACTGATGTAAATAATTGCGCATTTTGCGAGCGTTATATGATAGGAAAAGGATTAAGATTTACAGAAGAGATAGAATATTGTGTAAGATGTTGTAAATATTTACCGGAATTTTTTTTAAAATATTTTGATAATTGTAAATTTTTGGAAACTTTTACGGATCAAGAAAGATTATTTATCGAAGATCGTGTAAAAGAAGGATTACCTATAGAAAAACCATTGTGTTCTTTATGTAAAAAAGAGCATATAGAATTGTCAGAAGAAGATCGTGAATTTATTTACGGATATTGTGGATGGGTATCTGTATGTGATAATGAAATATTAATAAAATCTATTTCGAATATAATTACATACCTTGAAACTCGAAAAAGTAATGAAAAAAACAAATCATCTTACGATACCTTACAAGATTTTTGTAATAAATTTTACGATTATATTAATCAAAAGAAAAAAGAAAAAAGTAATGCTAAAATAGAATTAAAAAAGAAAATTGAAGAAGAAGAAAAGAAGCGTCAATATCCTTTTATTTCATCTGGAAAAAGGCTTTTAAGGAACTTTATTCCAAATTTTTCTCATTTGGACGAAGAAGAGGTTGAAAGAGTCATTCCTGCTAAATTCGTTCGATCTTGCAATGAAGATATCTTGAAACAAATTGAATGTTTAGCAGATAAGATGCAAAATGAAATGACGAAAGAAGATGTAATGAAATTTGTCGAATGGTTAAAACAATAAATATTTTTTTCAAATTTTACGATTGAAAAATTATTTCTAAATAAAAATTTCATTGAAACTGAGTTTTGAGGGTTTTTTTAAAATGGAGAAAAATGAGTCAACATCTGACGATATTTCTTCTGAATCGGTAGAAACGAAAGAGAACGTAAATAATGAGGAAAGAAGGAAACGAATGAGACAGTTGAGGTTTAATGATGTGATTGTGGAAGGACTATCTGACTCGGACGAATGGGTGAATCCATTATCGTTGGATGCACCTCCAGTGAGTGATATATCAGATTACACTGAAGGAACAGAGACGGAAGAAGAAGATTCACAATTTGAAGAAACAATTATCGTAATACTGAAAAAATCTCATGCGATAGTTCCTCAAATCACATCTCATCCGATGATATTAAATATTCTAGCACCTCACACATTTTCTATTCTCCCAAATGCGTATTACAAAGTGGATTTGGCATTTTCTGTGCAATATGAGCCAAAAAATATCAACAAAGTGCTGTATATATTTGAAATAGCACCGGTTATTTTATTATTTCAGACGAAGATGGCGATTCCTGAACAATTTAAATTCAGTTACAATCACATGGACAATTGGTTTATTTTGTTGAAAAATTGTTCGGATAAGAAGATAACAATCAACAGAACGGAAGTGATTGCGCAATTGATTGTCAGAAACATTGTAAATTATTCAGATGTGCCATTCAAGCTGGTTCCGGCTGAATTGCATTCTAGAGATCCAGCATCTTCTTCTTCGTAGGTTTTTAGATAGTTATAGTTATTTTCAAGAAATAAGCTTAGTTTGGAAGATAAATTGTCTACAACAACGTTAATGATATATTTTTCTTCATCGATGACGTTTGGAGATTTAGGAGAAGAAATAAGGTGGTCAAATCTATCTGTAATTTTTTTTTGAATTAGGTTTGCAGTCTGGGTAATATACAAAATGCTATTGTTTTTTCGTTTCGATATGATGTTTTCATTTAAAGAAATATGGTCGCCACTAAATGTTTTTATCATTAATAGAAAATCTTTTTCGTTAAGATTGTTGAAATTGTTTTTCATTAGAACGTTAGAAAGAGAGAATTGAATGAGATAAAAACGGTACAATCGATATTTTCTGAGGAAAAAAAGGCTAATTTGCTTGTTGGAATGGAATATTTGTGAGAAAGATCGGATCATGATTTCGTCGACCAAACGAAATACGATTTTGTGAAATGTTTGGCTTTTAGAAAAACTTAGATAGTACCAAATCTGATTAATTAATCGCATTACAATATTCCGAATGAACTGACTGTTGGATATTTGGTTAAATAAAGAAAAATAATTATTGGTCAGAGATTTGATGAAATGTTGAAAGATATATAGAAAAACAGAGGAAACGATCCAAAGAGAGGTATTGTGATCTGGATTGGGAAAATGAACGATAGGATAGTGTTTCATGATGACGCTTTTTGTGTAGGATTTCATTTTCTTTTGCAGGTATTCGAAATTTTCTGGAGATTCTGTGTCATAATCGTTGGATACAGGATGAATTACATTAGAAGGCTTTTTGTCATGGTGAATGCTGTGGCATTTCTGATGAAAACCGACATTTCCGTAGATTTTGTTGGTGAATATTACAAAATAAATATGGTTTCCAGAATGTTCTCTGAATCCTTTAAATTGGCATCTTTTTATGCCTTTTGGATAGAGATGGATAGTTCCTGCTCTGATGTTGACAGTTTTTGCAGGATCGATTCCTCCAAAACTGACACAATCGGGACGAGGCCACCAGTCGGGAGTGCATCGTTTTCTGAGGTATTTTTCTGCAACAAGCATGAGATTTGCATAATGTTTTGAACTGTTTTTTGAGTTTGATGTGGCTATTTTAAATTCTTCCATTACGGTATTGGAAAAATGAATTAAATTTTCAGAAATTATGTGGATATTATTCAGATGCCGTTCTTTTTCGTTACAATCTAGAGAGGAATGATGAATCCAGGAATCAGGAGAATCTAATCCGATCCATTGGAGTTGATTGTCGAAAAACATATGGTCGTCAAAGTGAGAATAAGATCCAGAAGATCCAAGGTTGTTTAAATCAGATTTTTTAAGATATTTAATCAATTTTAATCGCTTTATTCTAAGAGGCGTCATAGAAACAATGCGACTGCCAATAGAAAAAGGTTCGATCCATTCGAGATTTGAGAGTGAGGCAGAACTCATGTCACTGTCTCTCAGATGATGATCATCATGCCCTCGATCATGATCATCATAATTGAAATTAATATTTTCATAATATGAAGCAGATCTTACCTCACATATAGAAAAATATTCCATGTTGTGGAGAGGTATTTGTTGGATGAAAGATCCTTTTAAAATGTTTTCTCTGCTTAAATTTTCTTTTTCTTCAAACGAAATCATTGAACATGCTTCTGACGCATCATCATACATAGATACTTTAAAAGGTTTTAAAAATCTATTCTGCCCTGCTTTTGAATTATATAGAATTCTAATCAATCGATTTGGAGAATAAACACTTCTATCTAATGCAAATTCATATCCCTCGTCTTTGTCAACGAAGAAATACGGATTCTTTTCCAAATCTTCTCCGAATTTATCAATTGCCCATAATTCGAACCTTCTATTGATTGCTCCACAATGGAAATTGTTTTGCATCACGATTTCTGGAAACAAAATGTGATAGGATATTTTTCTCACATTTGTAGATGTGTAAATGTTCATTGTTCCCGGAATAATCGTTTTATCTGTGTTATGATCTCTTAAAATTTCACATCCTCCTTCATTATGGCGTTTGATAAACTTCCAGAAAGTGATAAAATCAAGATGAAAGCTTTTTAACAAATATTCCATCTTTTTAGTGTTTTCTTCATTTGCAATCCCATCGATGTCGAAATAAACTTTACAAAACTCATTCAATTTAAGTAATTCATAGTAACATCTGTATTTTTCAGGAATTCTGAGAAAAAAAAGATTTAGAACATCATATTTGCTCATTGCGTAATGTTTTAGATTTTTTTCAATCATATGTCCATCTTTATCTAAATCAGCTCCCATCAAAATGGTTTTATCTTTTTCTTCATCCGAAAGTTTGTGATATTCAGCCAACAAAGCTGCTTGTTTTGAAAATTCTTTGTAAGGAAAGTTTGACATTTTCTATTTTTGAAAACTGACAACATTAATTGTTTTCTTTGAAATTTTCTTTTTTAAGTTTTTTGAAATTCTGAAAACAAAAATGTCGAAAAAAAGATCTCTTGACGAAATCTTCAAAATCGTCAGAAACCCTGAAATCTCTATATATGCTTCACAACAAACTAGCATTCAATGCTCAAACTTTCTACCTAAAAAAGAAAGAAAGATTTTTCTCAAAATTTCTTCTTTATTGATCGACGAAAAATTGAATCACCAAAAAACGATAATATCATCGAAAAACATATTTATTCTTAATTCAGATGAAATAGAAATTATTACCGACATATGTTTTTTATTGAATTACAAAAAAAAGATAGAACATATCTTTTGGATTTTTTTTGCATTTAATTCTTTTTTGATAGAAGAAAATTATATCACAGACTACGATCTTTCTCAATTTTATCTTCAATTTCAGAAAATTGAGCAATCTCTTAAATATTGTAAAGAAAAAATAGGTTTTTTATCTATTGTCTAATTTTCATAATACAAAACATTTTGAAAAAAATGGATATAATTATTCAGAAATAAAATACAGTATAAAGAAACACAATAAATGAAAGAAAAGTAAATCAAAAACAATGAGTTCCACATCTTCATTCAACAAAAATGTTCAGACGTTTGTGAAAAAAAATCCACAAACAACGGCATCATTAATCATATTATTAGCTCTGTTAGAAATAGTTTTGTTGGGAGCTTTGGTTGTAACTTCTAGCATCACGCTTGAAAAAGTAAAAAACGAATTTTTCAGATCCATTGAATTAATAAATGGATCTCATTCAGGATTGTTTGAATTACGCGATGGAGGAACTGTTTATCTGAATAATACCGGTGTTGTAAACATATCTGCTGGAATTGGAATCATAGTAACAGATAATCCAGGAAATATATACGAAATTTCAGTTAACGAAACAGATTTAAATTGCACAGCTATCTGTGGAGATCCTATAGAAGTATTTCTTTCAAATTGCACGTGCTTTCATAATTACACATTTGTTGGATCAAAAACAATTGGCGATTGTGACACATGTGATAACAGTTCTTGCACATGTTTTAATTCAACATCTATAGTGAACGAAACAGACGTAATGAATATTACAAATTCTGAACAATTCAATGTGACAGTTTTTACAAATGCATCGTGTTGCACAGATAATTTTTTTCCAGGAATCGGAATCTCTTTTTCTGGGATAAAAACCAATTTTACGATCAAAAACGATGGTTTATTGAATTTAAGTTTAACGACTCCGCTCGTTAATCTTGGATCTCCATCAATTGTACTTTTAAATTTATTTGTTTCTACAAACGTAGGTTTGAATATATCTTACGGCATTCCAGACATTTTAACAAACACAGGCGTTTTACAAGGAGAAGCAGGCCATGATATTTTTATTCAGAGCACGTATAATAATGGAACAGGAATTTTGAATGTATCTGCAGTTGCAAATGAAGGTGATCAAACTACTTTTTTAGGTGGATTAGGAATAAATGTTACATCAAATATGGGAATTAACACGGTAACAAATAATGGTGTAATTCAGGATATTCAAGGTCCAGGAATAAACCTCACAAGCAGTTTCAACAATGGAAAAGGAATTGTTACAGTAACAAATAATGGAGTTTACAATGTATCTAATGGAACTCTTGCAATGATATCTGGCCCATATCAATATCCAATTATATCCAGCAATCAAACGTTGAATTTTAACGCATTGACAGGAATCCAGATATTCCAAAATTCTTCTAGCGAGGTTTCTATATTGAATACGGGAGTTACATCAATCGTTAATGGAAAAAACATTTTTGTAAATAGAAATAATTTGAATGTAATTGTAAATGTTTCGTCGTTTATTTCAAATGTAACAGCAGGAAACGCGATATATATCACTGGAAACTCAACTAGTCCCACCATAAATATGAATTACACTGGAGGAAAAGGAATTATCGTTTCGTTAACCGGAGCTAACAGAGAAAACATAACAATGAATCTAGCAGCAGGAGGGAATATCACATTGACAGGAACACATCCAATCACAATAAGTGGCGTTACATCAGGATTTATCACTTCTATAACATCAGCAAATAATGGGCTTTTTATTGTAAAAAATGGATTGGATTTTCTAGTATATTCTTACAATTTTTCAGGTTTTTCAGCTGTTTTGAATGCAACTGCAACTGTAGATCCAACAGTTTCTAAATTAATTGGTTATAATGCACATCCAGCAGTTTGGACAGTAACTCCCAATGCAAATTATCCATATCTTTTCAACAGTGCTCCTGATACATTTGATGTAACCAATGCTCGTTGGACAGTTGGATTTACTGGAACGTATTTTGTTTCGTGGACTGTTCAATCGACAATAGGAACATATGGTTTTGGATTGTGTAAAATAAGCCCTGTTAATCCAAATCAGATTTCAAGTGTTACATATTCAAACGTAGTTTCAAATACAGTGCAATCGACAGGATTTCTCAGAAGTTCTGGAATCGTTTTAGGCACATTTACAGCAGGCGATAGATATGGTCTTTGTACAAATATACTTTCTCAGACAGGAGTCGTATTGGTTCAACCATATTATGCATTTGGAGTTTTGAACGATAATACGGCAGGTCCTGCAACTGTTTTTTCAGTTGTGCATTATCCTCGACCAATTTAATAAAGAATATATAACTAAAAAGAAAATATAATATTTTTAAATTTAAAAAAGAAATACAATTCAGGAAAAAATTAAAATAAAGAGATAATCGCATTTTTTGAGAATGTCGTCTTATAAAAGAAAATCAGGTCAGGAGAAAAATGTGAAACCTGAGTTTACGAGATTACAAAACGAAGAGTTACAAAATCAGACGACCTCAGAAGAGACAACTTCGACTCTTTTACTGATTGCGATTTTTTTGTTGATATTATCTCTAATTTTAACAGCAGCAGTTGCAGGTTTGAGTATTTACAACACGGTTGTTACAGAAACAGAAATTATTCATCAGATAAGATTGCTAAACGGATCTAGATCAGGATTGCAATTGGTAAGAGAAGGATCGACAATCAAATTGTTTAATTCAGGCGTTCATGAAGTCACTGGAGGAGAAGGTATTATTGTGGATAATACAGATATTCACATTCCAATAATATCACTGAATGAAACTGCGATAAATTGCACAACGAACGGAACAGGTATTTGTCTAAATACTACAACTTTTGTAAACACAACAGATTTGTTTAATTGCTCAACGTGTTTTTTCAATGGAACGTGCGATTGTTTCAACAACACGATTGTGAACCAAAATTTGACGATAAACAACATTACTGATATAATTTACAATAATATAACTGTTTTTACGAACGAAAGTTGTTGTAGTACTATAATTTCAGCAGGGCCTGGGATTTCAGTTACAGGTCCTATTGGAGATGAAACAATTTCAAATACTGGCGTTCTGAATATATCTGTATCAACAGGAATATTACAAACAGGACCTGCCAATACTCCCAATTTAGCAGTTGATTTTCTAGCAGGAAGCGGAATATCGATATATGGATCTAATCCACTTATTTTCAATAATACAGGTGTTTTGAAGATAATTGGAGGACAAAACATCATTGTGAATAGTTCTAATGGAGACGGAACAGGAATTGTAACAATATCTTTACCATTTCAGATTAACAATATTAATCCAGGATTGGGTATAAATATTACGCAAACAACGAACCAAACGACAATTATTAATGACGGTGTTATTCAAAATGTTGCTGGTCCAGGAATAAATATTGACAGCAGTTTTGGAAATGGAAAAGGAACTGTAAATATTTCAAATACAGGTGTAATTCAAATATTTGGAGGTCCGGGAGTGAATATTACTGGAACAAATCAATTTCCTGTTATTAATTTCAGTCCGGTAAAAATTGATGCTTTGACGGGTATTTTTGTCAATAACAGTGGAAATACATATAACATTGGAAATATAGGAGTTTTACAGATTATTCCAGGAAACGGAATCACTGTTAGTCCATCTAATGGTGTAGGAGTGGTAAACATATCTTCTAATTGTCTTTCATCATTAACAGCAGGAACTGCGATTCAAATAACTACTTCTGGATCAGTAGATACAATTGCTGCTAGATTACAAGCTGGAACTGGAATAGCAATTTCAGGAGCAACTGTATCAGCCGATTTAGCAGCAGGATCGGGTATATCTATAACAGGAACAAATCCTCTTGTTATATCAAGCACTGTTGCAGGAAGTATTTTGTCAACTCCGAATATTGCTGCGACGTTAGTTAGTCCTGGAGTATATCAGCTTAATTTGGCTGATCAAAGAATTTTAACTGCTCAATTATGCGGAAATGCAGTAGGAAGAGCAAATTGTAATATTGGGGTTCTTGGTGCACAATGTGGTCTTACAGGTTTACCATGGACATGTGGAGATTTATCAGCTCCAAATAATGGATGTCAATCATTTTGGAGTCAAGCATACAGTGAATTTACAATTCCACTTAATGGAACATATTATGTTTCGTATTCTGTTGAAGATTCATTCACTACGACTGGAATCAGTTTGATGCTGATGACGAGTAATCCTTCATGTGCAAGATGTATAACAGGAGTAGGAGCATGCACATACCAACGATTGATCACAGTAGGAGGTTTAAATCCTATCGGAGGATCATCTACAAATGCGGTTGCGTCGAGTTTTTTTAGTTTTCAAGCTGGACAAATAATTTCTTTGCAAGAGTTACAAAGCGTGGGAATGGGAACGATACATTCTGGTTTTGCTAATAATAACGCTAATGGTATAGTTACTTATTTTTCAATTTATTTAATGAATAGAACATAAAAAAGAAATAAAATAAATCGGCAAAGATGAAAAAAAAGATAGGGAATTATTTTTTTAAAATAATTACGACATGTTTTTTCATGATGAGTTTGTATTTTGTAATTCAATTTATTGAGGGTTTATCACATAACTATCAGAATAATAAAATGAAATACGATGAATCAAAAATATTCTTGGAAACAGTGTGTTCAAGCCAGGATTTGCTTGTATGGCCAGAAATATATGAATCGTGCAGACAAAAGAAAGAGATAATGAAGAGAAATCCGTTATGGGAAACTATAGTGGATACTTCAAATATGCTACATATATGCTACAAGAAAAAACAATTGCATGACGAAAACAAGATATTTGGACATGATCATGCGAAAAAAGAAAATGAAGATGTGGATCAGGAAATTGATTGCTCTAAATTTATTGTATTTTTAGCAGGATGTTTTACCATAATAATTGTGATTTTATATTATCTAAATTTTTGTCGAAATAAAGAAAATAGAATAAAGAAAAAAAGAGATTAAAAAAATCAAATAAGAAAGTGAATTCAACAATAGAAATGGATCCAAATCAGTTTTTTGATTTATTGAATAGAACAGAAGTAAGTTCTAGTGATTCTTCTTCAGATACAGAGAGCTCGTCTGATGATACAACATCGTCTGACACGGTTTCGTCAGACGATGATATACATTCTATTTTACCGATAAGAAAAAGCGGAGGACCATTAGAAAAAATAGATAAAGATCCGGATAATCCTCCGTTTCCTCCGACAGGAATGGATCAATCTGAAGAGCTAAAGAATTCGTTATTGTCGGGAGAAGAATTTGAGTTTTTTACAAAAAACGCTAGATTGGTCAGAATGTCGTTATCTAGAAGAAGAGTGATCAGCGGATGCCAATGGACATGTAAAATACTGCTGTATATTCTAGCAATAATGGCTTTGATTGATATTGGAATAGCTCCATCGAGTGTAAATAATTACATATATTTAAACTCACAAACTGCTATTGCTGCGGGATATCCTTTTCACGGAACGATTTACGGAGGACCGTGGCCGTATTTTATTATTCAAACTGTATCTTTTGGATTTATGTGTTTGTCGTTTTTTCTGGAATGGAGATGTTATCCGGTGAGAAGCATGGGTTTGGATTTGAAATGGGATGTAATACCTGTTTTTCTGGCAGATGATCAATATGTTGTGGATTCGATCATGCAAGCAAGAAACAGTCTATCTCCATTCGGCGCAGCATATGATAATTACGTGTATTTTATGTTGTTTCAAGGAATGATGTTTTTTCTTGTTTTCTTCCATATATTCATAGAAGGATGGAATATGATGTTTTTTGCTGTATTGTATGTAATTTTTGGATTTTGGTCTATAGTTATCGATATTTTCTATATGGTGAAAATATACTTTTATGCTGGAAATGAATACAGGAGATACCAGAAATTGAAGGAAAGATCGTCAGAATTAAGGAAAGATACTAGCGATACATTGAAAGATAAATTGAAAAAAGAATTGAAAGAAGAGTTTAGAGAAGAATTGAAAGAAGAGTTAAAAGAAGAATTTACAGCAGAAATTAATAGAAAATATGGTATAAGATTACCTCCTTCACCGCCTAGACAATCTGAAAATGAAAGAGAATGGATTTCAGGTTGGGCAAGTGAATTAGGTTTAATCAAAAAAACATAACAAAATTATATTTTTAAATAATTTCAAAAATAAAAATATAATAGAAACATAAATGTTTGTTGAGATTTAGAATATGTTTTTTCGATACGATAGAAGAATTTTGAAAATTGAGAATCGTGAGATAGAATATACGATATTGTTTCAACTATATCTTTGCACATATCCTTGATAGAATGTGATAATCCATAAATAGGAAAACAATTTACTTTTACATATTTTGTGGATCCTTTTTCATTTTGTAATTTTTTAGTCAAATTCATTTTTTTGATGTTTTGAGTCATGTTGTTGTTGATCTCATCAATGAATTTTTCATTAAAATAGTCTTTTAATAGAGAAAAATTATTTGGAATAATATCGTAATTAGGATGATGACCATCTACTAACTCTTCAAAATAATTTAATTTACTTTTTCCAAAATCGATTCTAGGTATCAATTGAATTTCACTTTCATTAAAATAAACATCGTTCAATCCAAACCCAAATGTATTTCCATTTTTAATTGGAATAAAATCTATTACTGTGGGAAATATTGATTGAAAATCGGTTGTCACAAAATTAGTGAAATATCTGTAGAAATTATCACTAGGATGATTTTTATCGGGTACAAAGTAATCATATACATCTAGTTCTGAATGATGACTTTTTATCATGTTCGTCAACATCTTTTCGAGTTCTATTTTTTTGTGTCTTTCAGTGTCAAAATCTGAAATATGATGATCATCATCGGCGAAAGGTTTTTGAAACGGAGAAGAATATGCAGTCGATTCATTGAAGAATAATTTCACGTTTTGGATGAGTTTCAAAGGATGTTCTTCATTGGGTTTAATTTGATTTGAAGGATTTAATTTAATCCATTTTTTCGCAGTATTGATATCTACTAAAACATTTATTGAATGACATATGTCTCCTTTACAATACATAGTGCAAGAAAAGTTAAATAACATTCGATAAATCTTAACTACTGTCGAAATAATATTCATTACAACATTATTTCCATTCAATGTATTTTTTATCATATCCCAATTTGAATCTGTGATCAAACGTTTCATTTCAAAAGCGTATTTATCTCCATCCTCGCAATCTGATCCGTAAATATGACATAAACAAGACAATTGATCTACATCGATTGATTCTGAAGTTTTTAATCTCACTTTGTCGACGATGTAAGGTTCTGAAACAGATTTAAGAACCAATATATCTAAAATAACCTCCATGCAAGAATATCCGATTGAAGATATTTCATCTCTTGAAATGAAATCGTTACATTTTTTAAAAAAATCATTTAAATCAAGGAATTCAGGATGTAGCTTTACAGATGTGGATAATAATCTACTGACTATATCAACAAAAGAACTGCATTTTGAACTATCTGATTCAAAATGATCAAAATCTCTATTCTTCCATAAAAACGCACAAGAAAAAGGAATAATAGGTCCTGTAACGAATCTCATCCATGGCACGTGAAATGTTTTCATTTCAGGAGAAATGAAATATTTTGTTGTTTCTGAAATAATATCATACCACGGTTTTATACAATCTTTTTTTACTATTTCATTAGATAAATAAAACGATCGTCCAAAAGAAGGATATTTAATTACAGAAATTGTTCCGTTTAATATTCTCAAATTTAATTTTGATTTATCTCTCAATGATGAAACTTCTTTTTTCTCATCATCCAAACAATGATTATGAACAATTTTTTCAAAATGTTCACTTTTACCCAACGATTTTCTTAAAAACGAGGGTTTAAAGTTTACATTTCCTTTTACTCTAATACATGACAATCCTTTATCATTTTTCGTTTTTTCAAGGATATATATACCGAAAAGAATTGTTTTATCGTTTACACTTTCTACATCTTTTACATAACCTCCATAACTTACTTTAATTTTCTTTTCATAATTATTTATAGATATTCTTTCATTCGTTGCATGTCCATGAAATATTTTAATTTCCTGATTTTCTTCTAATCCTTGAAATTCTATATTGATTTCAATATTAGAACCATCATTCGACGCCGCCATTTTAATTTCTTTCTTCTTTTTTTTCTTTTTTTTCTTTTTTTTGTCGTTTTTTATTGAAAACCAAAAAAAAGGTTTCAATAAACTAGAAAAATTTGAAAAACTTATTTCTTTATTCACTAAAAAGATAAACTCTATTGAAAGTTTTCTATATTGCAAATCACGTCTATTCTCTACAATGGCTGCGTTTTCCCAAACTCTGAAACCCAAGGTGAAAGAAGCATATGACGGATTCTTTCAAAAGAAACAAGCTGAAAAAATAGCAAAACAAGTAGTGAACAGCCATGTATCGTTGATGACTGCAAAAAAGCAATTTAAAAAGACGCAGTACCAGTCCAAAAACCAAAAAAGGAGAGTTATTGCATCAGACCCTCTCGGAACTCCAGATTATGGCTTCATTTATGTTTCAGGAAATCCAAATGACAGGAAATATACAATTAAATACATTCCGATCGCTACGGACAAACCTGCGGAAGAAATGCCATTGTTTTTGCAATCACCTCCAGGCGCAGTTCTTCAGTGCAGTATGGAAGGATTAGGACCTGAAAAACCTGTAAAAGACAGTGTTTTAGAAAGAAAATTTAAGATTGTTCTTTGTTTTGGATTGTACAAAACAATGAAAATCCCCGATCCCAAGAATCCAAATAACGAAATTGAAATCATTACCAAGGATTTTGATTTGTTTCCTATTTGGTCCAAATTTCATATTGATACATATTTTTCAAACGATCCGTACGATCGGAAAGATCATGAAAAACAAAATCCTAAATGGGAAGTTTCCCAATTCATAGAAAAAATTCATAAATGCGAAAACCAAGCAGCAGACTTTTTATTGTTAGACAAAGATGACATTTTTAAGCCGAAAAACCAATATAAAGGAATTATGGATGCTGCGAAAAACGAAGTTAATGAATGGGCAGCAAGAAAAGTGCACAGATATGAAGAGTTAAAAGAACAGGGATTAGCAGATAATTATCCTAAAATGTCAGAAGATCAATGGCGAAAATGCGATATCGGGATTGAAAAATACGAAGAAGCGAAAAAGAATTTGATTTTGAGCACCATGGGGCTTCCTACCGATCCTTACATGTCAGACGATTTGCAGAATTTGAAAACAATTTTAATTAATTCTTACATGTGGGATTTGAACAAAACGTCTGAAGGAAAAGGAAGAAAGAAAGATTCTTTTTATAGTATCGCAGAAGAAAAAGCAAACGATTTCATTGAAAAACACAAACACAACATTCTTGATCGTTTAGTTACCGTGAAATTCGAAAGGCCTGTGTGGCAGATTCCTGAAAAAAAGAAAGACGATCGAGAATCGGATATTACCGCCGCAAATACCGAATACGATAAGATTAAGAAAGCAATTAAAACCGAAAAGCCTACTTTGAGTGATCAAGAACTCAAAAAATTAGCAGATGAGAAGATTTTAGAATATATCACGCAGGTTTTGCAATGGAAATACAATTTTCCTGAAATCCGCGATTTGATGAATCAGCCTGTGAAGGAAATGAATCATAGCTCGGCAATCGACCATTACTTGAAACCACACGATGCATTGTCGACTGGGACATTCATTAGCTTGAAATATTTCGTGAATCTTTCTCTTACGAAAGGTGCAGATATGGCTTTTGGATTGAAATTGAACACATACTCCACAGTCAGTTATGTTTTTGGGTCTTGTGCTCGTCGGAAGAAGAGTTCTGCACAACAATCGCTCAAATGTGGTATTTCTAATGAAGAATTCAAGAGAGATTTTGGAGATCTGATAGAATTTAGTAAAAATCAAGAAAATGAGAAAGAATCAGATTTTACCGAACCTGAGAAACATTTTGGTAATTTTGAATCTTCTTCTACTGAAAGTGTAGAAAAACCTGAATCAAGCTATGAGAACCCGATGAATGGCGTTTCTTTGGGATCTCCTAAACCTGTAGATATGAATGAAGATCTCAACAATTTTCAAGAACAAAATCTGACCGAAGAATTAGAGAAAAAAGGGGGTAATTTCAAAAATTCTAAATTTACTAAAAATAACAAACGAGGGCCTGGAACTCATTTTGAAGAATCTTCCGGAAAACGATCTAGAAGGTAATTAAGTTTGTGATACCGGAACATAGAAATTTAACATCGCAAATCCATTTCCTCCGTTCCCTCCTGCCGTAATTTCATATATATTTAGATTAACTCCTCCACCACCACCACCAGATCCATATCCTATTCCATTTTGACCCGAATAACCTGGAAGACCCGGATTACCACCATTTCCAAATAATCCTCCTGCGCCTCCTCCCAATCCAATTCCTCCAATTCCGCCGTAAATATTGTTTTCAGCCAATAGCGCATATTGTGGCCTCGATCCAAATCTTTCTGCAATAAAAGGATATGCATCTGTTCCTAATCTTGGTGAAGAAGAGTTAAAAACCGACGAACATCCAGATCTTCCTCCTTCCATAATGAAATTGACAGTTTGAGGCCCTCCGTTCTGAGAAACACACGAAAACTGAGAATAGGTTCCGTCTCCATTCGTTCCTCCGCCAGTTCCAATAATTACATTACAAATATCGTTTGCATGTAATAGAATGGGAATTTCTATTGCAGAAACGCCTGAATTTCCACCCCCTCCAACAATTGACATATTGTTACTAATACATCCTCCTCCACCCGCGGCTGTGATGGAAAGAAATGATCTACCGTTGTTTCCAATGCTAAATGGAACAATATAACTCGTGCTGTGCGTGAAATTGATTGTTGTCTGAATTGCTCCTCCCCATTTGATTGCATCCTGAAAATTCTTATATGGACTGGGCGCACTATATAAAGATGCAAAAATGACTGCAATGATCAAAATGACGATGCATAATCCAGAAAAAATAGAAACCGCGATGAAGAACCATTTCGACGTTCCGAGCCATTCATTCGCTCCTCCATCAAGAACAATCTGCTCTTCTGGAGAAGCATCAGGAAAATACGTTACTTTTTCTGCTGTCGAAGGTTGTCGTCTGTAATCGTCGTAAAGATTTTCACTTCTTTTTTTCATTTTTTAATTTAAACTTTACAGAATAAAAACCTTTCTATTTTTATTTTAATTCAAATCTCTATTTCTCCTTTTTTAATTTCAAAAAATGGATACTAGTTTTATTCACGAAATTGAAAACTGTTCCTGCTTTGTTTGTCCCCGTCTAAACGATCCGCAAAAGAAATTCTTTTTCAATCTTGTTCTTACTTTTCTCACCGCTTCCGGATTTCTTCTTATTCTCCTCGGATGCAGTTTATGGCCCAATGGATGGTGGTCTAGTTTCGTTCTTATTCCTCTCGTTATCGCAGGCCTTCCCGACTTTTTTTTCAATCGCATCAGACGACGTAAAAGCGGCGGCGACGTCTATGTTTCTTCATTTACAGAACCTTCCTACACTCAAACAAATGGATGCCGATTGCTTTCTAAATGCGAGGATTGGTGGTTTGTCATCGGCGGCTTTTTCGCAGCCACCGCTTTCCCTGCCCTCATCGTTACTCTCAATCACAACGGAATCGTGCATAAATACACATTAGCGCTCAATATCTCAGGAACTTTTCTAATAGGTATCTCCATGTTCATTTTCATCAAACTCATCTACAACAAATGGCAATTTAGTCTTTTACAATCTCCTCAGGAATTAGACGACATTCTCGACGGGTCTGATGACGAAGATTTACTGAATTTAAACAATGGAGACGAATAAAATTTAATGCACCGATGATGATTTTGTTTGGTAAAGAGATGTCGGAGCTCCTTTCAGAATTGCTCCGTCTCTCTCGTTAATATCTTTCAGAGGGCTGCTTCCGTATTCGACCAGAATCATGCCTTCTCCGTTGTTCGGATCCACACGCCAGGTTTTTCCAGAACTGCACCAAACGTTCCACAACCCTCCGCGGCCAGAAGGGTTGTGTTGACGAATATCACGCAGATTCTGAGGTTTCAGGAACCGAGGCTCGACCGTTCTGTTGAGCGTGTGATAACCAGTCACTTCGCAGAACACAAGCGCGGACGGATATGAAAAAGTGTTGTCAGGCGTTCTCGGAATTAAACCAAGAGGAAGATCGTATCCAAAAGCAATATTTCCTGCCTGGCAATGGTTATTTCCAATGATATTAATATCATCCGACAAATCTTGACGTTTCAAGCTTCCGCCGCCATAGCAAACGAAACGATCTCCTTGACGTTCATACGGATTGGAAGGATCCCAATCAGGCTTATCAGTGAGACATTCATTGTAGCTCTGCGATCTGCATCTTCCTCGGACGTTTGCAATGCTTTTGATGACCCTTCCAGATCCTCCGCTGATAATTCCCTGGAAAATTGCGTTTGGAACGTGAAGAATCTTGGAAGCGTCAGGAATGTGAGGCTGAATCCACATCGACAAATGATTCGTGCTCAATCGAGTATCAGAATTGAAGCCCGTGGTATGAAGCGTCAAATGGTGACCTAACCAACCCAAATCTTTTCCTCCTTGAACGAACACCAAACTGCCCATATTCATGATAATATAAGGATCAAAGCAGAGAAGCGTCATCGGAGCGGGAATACCGAATTTGTGCAAATTGACCATCAAATCAGCAGTGGGAACAGATGTGAGGTATGCAAGACCAATGCCTCGCGTTTTCCAACATTTGCAAATTGCTCTGTATCTGCGCATAAAATGGTCGTTAACATCCAACATTTGAACGATCGAATCGTGGTCTGCGCCGTGTCCAACAACCTCGATATTTTTGTCGGAATATTTGTGCAACATAAAACCAATATCGTCAACTTTTCGATCTCCAGGTCCGAGATTCACAAGCTCTTTGTATTGATACATTTTAACCTCTGTTCTGACATTTCCTTTGTCTTCCAAAGTGATGTCTAAAAAGCGATTAGAATGTTTGTCCTGAGGACGTAAAAGAGAGATTGTAGCTCCCAATCCAGGCGATAATCTGTATGTCGACTGCATTTTCTTATCCATTTCTCTCCAATAACTTCCATTGATAGAAAGCCCCAAATCAGTCACAGGATATTGATGTTCACGAGTCATGCGGTTCAAAACACGAACTTCGCTAATAAAATTGCCGTGCAATTGAGACATGAAATTCTGGAAATCTGGATCACTGTCTACTTCAGAGACCGGTTTTGCCATTTTGTCTGCATAATCGCGGAGAAGATGTTTTGATCGTTTTTCAATCTTTTTCTTCTGTTTGTCAGAAATTTTGAAATCATTTGCATCACGAGGATTTGATTCGTCGTCTTTCACAAAATTGGTTAATAATTTGATTTCTTCAGTTGTTTTTACAACCGCTTTCCAAAATGCTTCAGCGCTCTTTTCCATGGAAGATCTCTGCGAATTGTAAACATTTTGCATGATTTCAACCATCTTTCTAACATATCTGCGATCGCTGAAAAAACGAGAGTTTCCAGAATTATCGACGCCTTCATCTTCTTCTTCAGAATTTTGGAAATGTTTCGAATAAACAAAAGTAGACGATTTTGACAGACGATCAATGACCATTTTCCCAAAATAAGCTTTCATATGATCTGCATTTGAAACAGGCGCAGAAGGAAAGAAAGAAGAAAATTCAGGATTTAAAAGTAAATGATATCCATGAGGATATCTAAAATCAGCTCCTTTGTTAAGATTGGAATAATCATAAGCGCTATATAAAGAAATTCCAGCATCTGGTTGCTTAACAATCCGCGCACTGCTTTGAATAATATATGGAGTGGCAGAAGCAATTTCAGAAGAATCAGTAAAATGAAATGTGCAATCAAAATGATGTTTCTTTCCGATAGCAGCCGATCCGGGCTCAACTTTGATTGTTTCAGAAGATAACAAAATAGGATAATCAGTAAAAGGGTTGATCATGCCGATTGTGCGAGAAACACCATCTAAAATAATGCTAGAGAATGCAGATTTTGCAGATACTTCTTTGTCCGCCTTATGATGGATATATTTCTGAAGAATTGACGATTTGAAAATCATTCCGGTATCCAATTCTCTGTCTGTCTGGCTGGATTGCATGGGGCAAAAAACCTGCAAACATATTGAAGAGAAATCCATAACACTGGAAACGTATTTGATGATTTTCTGGATATATGTTTTCATCCAGGGACGATCCCATCCGCAAAAATCAGATCTCTTCTTCATTTGTTCAGCAACAGACCGCATTGCTTCGAAATTTGCATATCCAGGAAGTTTTCCAACAGAATCGTTGAATGTAGCGACTGTACACCTACTAAGATCTAATCTGTTATATAAAGGAACAGATGCTCGGAAATAAGCCATCCTGAGCTGCCAAATTTCTGAATTTTCAGAAGAAATGTTTTCATCTCCGAAATAAGATTTTCCGGCACTTCTCATGAACAAATCCAAAGGATCATAATTGAGCGTTTCACCGTCAGCGCTGCCCACTTTTGCATTTCTGAAATTGACAATCTCAGAAGTAATCCAAAATTGGTTGGAATGTGATTTTTGTTTTTCTCGCAGAATAGCAAGATCAGGCTTTTCGCTGGTAATTCTAGCAACTTTTCTGTAATGAATAGATTTGAGATAAACAGATCCAATTCTTTCAATAGCTGTTGTTGGAGAAGAATAATATTTCTCTGTAAACCAAGATGCTGCTTCGTTATCAGGCACGAAATTATGAATTGAAATTGAATAATCATTTGCATCAGAAAAAACTTCATTTAAAAAACTCATAACACCAGTGAAAATAGAAACAGATGCTTTGAAATTTCTTGCGCTGATTAAAACATTTGTATCTCTGATTTCTTCTCTCACTCTTCTAGAAAAAGCATCAACAAGCCTTAAAGAAACATTTCCAGTTGTCGTAGTGCTATAATCATTCAATAAACTAGAAATAAGATTGCTTCCATCAATTCTGCGAGCAGTGAATAAAGAAAGAATATCCAAATATTCAATCACATCTGCATCGTCGTCAGAAACTTGAACAAATCCAGCAATATGCATCAAAACTTTCCGATAAGCACCAGTATCCACTTCATCGATAGAAAAAGCTTTTGACAAATCGACATCGAATAAAGGACCGATATCTGTATTTAAAATTGGCGCGTTAACAAGAACCTTTGTGTGGCCAGAATCTGGATTATCTCGTAAATATGCTTTCCGAGAAGAAGCGTTTCCTAATGGGTCATAAACGTCAGTCAAATTGGGAAGATATGTTCGTTTCAGATTTCGAATGGTTTTGTTTGCTTCTAATTCGCTGTGATCAACATTTGCATAAGCAACGGCAGTCATGAAAGATTCGAAAGCGCCTTTGTCGTCAGGAGAAACCTGGTAATTTTCATGCATCATAGCAACCAATTTAGAAACATGTTTTGTGGTTTTTTCTCCCAATTTAGCAGTCAGAACGTTCGCTGCAGTTTTAATTGCAAATTCAGTATCTTCAACGGACGTATGGTAAACATCCTGGTTTCCGATCATTCTAACCATTTTAAATCCTCCATCTGATTTTACAATCCAGGGATCGGGAAAGATTTTGTTAATGTCGGTGATGGTCATATCCATATTTGCAGCGGTAAATCCACGTAAATAATCGGGATCTTCGAGAGATTGGTAAACTTCACGATTCAGATTACCATCGATATCCCAACACAAAGCGGCGAACATAAGCTCGGAATAATCCTGGCGACGCTTGACAACATCATCCGTGCTGTAATCAAGATAATACAAATCGTTAAACCCACAAGCATATCTGGGAGCGCTGCTATCGATTCCACGTGCAGATTGAACAATGTTGTGCTTGTAATATGTGTCGTTTCCAATGAAATAGTATTGACCGAGTTCAATAGGATGGTTGAGCGCCTGATCAACCTCAACAACGCTATCACGCATTTCGTAGGTCGGCTGTTCAACAACGGCGATTCCTCTGATTTTTGTCTGAATAATTGTATTCATCCATTCTGACCCTTGCATGAGCGCTTGGTTTGCCATATCTCCTCGTTTAGAATAATCAACGCGTTCGGTGGCATATGCAGCATCGCGAGTGATACCAGGAGGAATGAAAACATGAGTAGGACCAGCGCCAGTTCGTGCTCGCATGACGTCGTTGACCCATTCGAATAAATATTCCCAGCCATTTTGTTTTTGTAAAACACCGAGAGTGGATTTTGAAACGAGCCAAGAAGCGCCAGTGAAAGGACCGCGATATTTGTATTTGTGCATCAATTCCTCTTGGGTGCGAACACCAGAGAACCAGAGAAGACGTTTGTCAGCGTAACGATCGTCGACCATCATGAGAGCAGCCATGACGATTTGTTCCATGAGAATGATGAAATCGTTGACAACACGAGTGGCCAATTGTTGGAGGAGTTCCATTGATCCGGCTAATTTGAGCCATTCCATATTGAAACGGAAACCGTGGTTAAAACGATATCCGTTGGATTGGTAGAGTTCGGATTCAAAAGTAACATAATGGGGAGGTTCGAATTCAGCTGCTTCCTGAGGAGGAGTGTATCCCATAGTGAGAACGCTCTGAGCAACGCCTGCTAATTCAGCATCGGTCATTTCGCGAGGAGGGAGAACGCGGAAATGAGGACTGGTATTGGGATCTTTGATTTGATTGATAATGAGAGCGCGTGCTTGGACAGCAGAGGCGCGACGACCGAAATCAGCAACAGTCAGCAATTCGCGTGCCTGTTCAGAATCCATGACCCATCGATCGGAAGCACCGAGGAAATCTCGCATGGCAGCTCCATGATCAACTTCTTCGTTGACGTGTCCGGCTCCGAGACGGTTATTTCTGTTCAAATTGTAAGGAGCGGCGGAAACGGTGAGAGGGCCATATCCAGGGACATCGGCGGGAGGGCCCATGGTGGAGGCGAAAAGAGAGGTGAGAATCCTCTGAGGGTTAGAACCCATGAGAACATTGGGATTGACACCGGAATCATTCATTTTCTAAAAGAAAGAGAAATATTTTTTTCTGTCAAAAAATGGAAATTTGAATTTCCCAAAAAATGAAGAATTAATTTAATTAATGGATACTAAAAAAATCAATGTTGGTAAACTCAATGAAATTCGCGAATGAAAAAAATTACAATTTTTTTTTATTTATTGAAAAATGTTGGAATCGCAGATGGGAAGATCGCGTTGGGTGTTGATGCCAATGCCTTGTTTATCTTGCGTCATGATGCGTGTAGCGTTCGTAGGAATATCAGGCAGCTGAAGACCATGATTCATATCGTTTCTAAAGGAAGAAATGACAGTGTGTGTGCGGTTGGAAACGTGATCAGAAGTTCCTCCTCCGACAACAATAACATCTGGATTGCCTCGAGATCCAGTTTCTGTTACTAGCCAGTCTGAGTTGTAAATAAAAGAGGGAATTTTGGTGGTATCAGCGCCTCGGCCGAGAAAGAAGGAGGAAGTTTTTTGTTGCAACATTTCATCATCTGAGACTTCTTGAGAAGCGTATTCTGTGTTGTTAATAGTATTGAAGAAAAGATTTATTTGTCGCTGGAGATCAATCCAGGTTTTGTTTTCATTATCCATAACTTCGGTTCTGAGCTGCCAGGGAGTTTGGATGGGAATGGGACAGATTTTGGAAGAAAGATAACCACGCAAAATTTTGATGAGAAAGCTGCCGAGATTCTTTTCTAGAGAAATAAAACGATTGTACAAGACCTGAAAATGGTTTTGGATGTCGAGAATTTTTTTTTCAATTTCTTCGTTTTCACAAATATAGTCGGATGCTTTTAAAGAGTCAATAGTGCGAAATATGGTCAAAGAAGATTGTTCAATAACGTCGACATTTTTGATCAAACGTTTGTTAAAGAAATTATTAAATAACATTTGGTTAGTATCTTCCGATTTTTTTGGAAACATTTGATTATCTGCATTATCTGCATTTGATTCTGTAATTTCATTATTACTCAAACTAATATCGGAAGTAGGGAATTTAATCATATATTGTCCGGTATCTGGATCAATTACTAAATCATTAGGAGGTTTTTTCTGATGTTTTTTGTAAGGATTTCTTTTTTCTTTTTTTTCTTGTCGAGGCTTGCGAGGCTTTTTAAGAACGACACCATCTTGCAAACTAGTGTTTGTTAGAGAAGCAGGTTCGATTTGATCAGGAGGAGGTCTTTGTAAAGGTCTTCTACCTCTACGGCGTTTTGGAGGGGGAGGAGTGCATTCTGGATCGTTATCTTCAGTAAGCTCTTGTTTAATGATCTTTTTAGGTAGATCTAAATTCACTTTTAAGAGTTTATCTTCTTTGTTTTTTTTATCGCTCCAATCGGTTTTTTCTTGCTTAATTTTAATTTTTGGTAATTCTTCAGAAAAATCACTTTCCTCAACATTTGAAAGTTTTTCTTCAATTGGGTTTTTTCTGGGTCTTCCGCGTTTTTTGGGCAACATTTAAAAAGTTTCTCAAAAATGTAAAATGCAAAAAGATAATTGTAATTTGCGATTTTCAATGTTTTTTATTTTTTATTGAAAACCCTTTTTCTGCACAATCTTTTTTTGTCAGAAAAAATGTTTTTTGGGTTTATTTAATGTTTTCCATATATCGATATTTTTCTATTGCAAAACATATAATGGTCTGCATTAGGAAAATATATCTTTTTATTAAAAAAATCTTTTAATCAGAGGACATTCATGATCCTGAAAAAAGAAAAAAAAGAAAAAAGAATTCAAAAATATTTACATAATTCTCAAAAATTGATGGAACATTTTTAAATCGTCAACATATTATGAAAAAAATCTTAAATTCTAAAAAATTCTAAATTCGTTTTAACATCTAAAACGTTGTAAAAATTACTTTACATGTAAAACGTTTTTTTAGCATCTAAATGATTGAAAACATATATATATTTTTGAACGTTTTAACACATGAAAAGATGTAAAATATTTAAACGTCATATATATGTTTTTAAGATGTAATAATCATGAATATATATATTTGAATTTCATATGATAATTTTCTGTTAGGAAAGGTTCACGTGCGATGCTTTCAAATGCTAATTTTCATTATATGAATTTTTTCATAATTAAGAAATTACAAACACATATGTTAAAAATTTCATATGATAATTTACTGTTAAGAAAGTTTCACGTATGGTGCTTTCAGATGCTAAAAATCATTGTAAGAATTTTTCACAATTTAGAAATTACGAACAAATATGTTTGAGTTTCATGTTGTAATTTACTATTAGGAAAGTTTCACGTATGATGCTTTCAGATGTTAAAAATCATTGTGAGAATTTTTCACAATTTAGAAATTACGAACAAAATATGTTTAAATTTCATGTTATAATTTACTGTTAGGAAAGTTTCACGTGTGATGTTTTCAGATGTTAAAAAATAATTGTAGAAGTTTTCAAAACATTTTTTAGAAAAGTTAGATTGCAAATATTTATTGTAGGAAATTTTTACAATTGTCAATTACACGAAATTTAAGTGTTTCAAACCATAAAAGTTTGAATTGTAAACTAAACTAAAAATACTAAAATACAAATGTTTCCACATGACAAAAGAATTACAATAAGAAATAGTTCTATGCACTTTTATTTTTAAAAGTAATACTCTTTTCACTCAACATATAGAACTTCATGTCCAAAATTATTTAATTAATTAAAATATTTATTCCAAAAATTATCGGATTGCATTAAGAAATTCATATTTTTTTATTAAAAAATCTTTTAATTGAAGGACAAATTTTATCGCGACAAAAAAATTAGAAAGATAAAAAAATTCGTTTTCTTTTTTTCAGAGTACAGATTTAGCCATTAAAAATCTGAAATTTATTGTTAGTAATGATTTTTTAAAATGTTTACGAAAATGTTTACAAACTAATTAAATTAAAAATCAAAACATATTACGGAATATATTATGAAATGAATAAATATATTTATTGATGTTAGATTTTACATATTATAGCATTTAATTATTGGAAGCATAAAATATATGAAATCCATTTTTTTTTCAAGGCCATATTCTTTTGGAATGATAAAACGCCATTTTCTTGTTGAATTATGAATAGGAATGATTACTACGTCTGGATGCATTTTTTTACAATCTTCAATTAACATTTTGAAATTTTCATCTCGTTTATGGTATTCTTCAATGCGTTGTTCTTCGCGACTTGCTGCCATTTTTCAATTACTTTCAATAAACTCTTTTTTTCCTCAATTTTCAAAAACTCGAAAACAATTTTTTTCTTTTTATGTTTTAAAAATTCTAAATTTCGACACTATTTGTGAATATGCTTAAATCCATCCAACTTGTTTTCCTTTCTTCGAAATTATATGTTTCTGGAATAAAAATCTTCAATTTTACTCCATCTTCTGGATTTTCAATTACTTCCAATCCAGGAAATACTTTTTTTATCATCTTCATTAATTCTTTGTAATCCATTTCATCTTTTTGATCGAATAATCCAAAGAATATTTTAGAAATCTCTGACCAAGTATAAGTTGTCATTTTCAAAGAAAAAAACGATTGATTAATAAAAAGACCTTTTATCCAAAACCCCAAAAATGTTTACAAAAATGTTTACAAACTAATGAAATAAAAAAATAGTTTCCATATGACGAAAACATTTTCTAATTAAATCCAACTTTTAAGATTTTACATTTTTTTCTTTTAGTTCCTTTTGTGGTCAGATGAGATTGTGTGTTGTGGTTTAACGAGAGATTATCGCGCAAAGATGCAGATTTGAATATAATATGTTCGTACAATTTTTGAAGGTTTTCAAATATGCAAATGTTTTTTGGAATATTTAAAACAATAGACCCCCAAGATTTTATGTAGATGATATTGCAAATGTTTGAAAAATCACTCTCACCGGCATGTTCTTTTGCAATAGAAAAATATTTATTTCCGTAACATTTGTTTCCGATGAATGTGCTCAAAAGGAGTTGGATTGCGGCAATACTAGCTTGACTATAGGATATTTTATGTTTTGAAATATATCCAGTTCCTTTTAATGCTTTCACAACATTTCCTGTTTTTAATTCTATCGTTTTGATGCAAAAATTGTTTTTCGCATCCAAACAGATCAGATCTAGTGCTGTTGCGCATCCTGTGCCTTCGTTTGTAAATACTGGCCATTCAGCTGTGAAAGGTATTAATTCTGTTTTGATTAATGACAATAAACAGGATTTTGTGCATTGGTCGATGTGAAATCGTTTAGGAACAGGCCTTTTTGTATCGCTCAATCCTGATAGTTTTAGAGCGTATCTTACACTATCGTAGATTTCTTGATGCACTTTTGATCCATGCGCCATTGGAGACATCTTTTTCTGTCTTAAATTAGCACATTTGCATTTGTTTTTTTTATCCATCGCTGCTATTTCTTCAACGATGTTTTTGTAACTTTCATGTTCAATAAATGTGTTGAAAAATTCGATTATAAAAGGATCTAAATGTTTTTTCTTTTCTAATTCGTTCTGGATCCAGTCATCTATTCTTCTCGTGAGACCATCTACCACATTGTTATTGTCGATAACAAAACCTTTACTTTTTGACGATTCGCCGCCTAAATTTTGCAATCTGATTCTCTTTTTCTGAGAGTGCGACCATAGTTTCTTTATTTTACTTTTTGCGTCGTCTGGGAACGTTTTCATTTTTTTTGCTAAAATATTTACATAAATCAAACCATTAATCGGAGAGTAAGAAATAGATTTTTTAGATCGTAATTCGTGGTCGAAAAAATCTGCTCTTTTGACACGATAACTTTGGGACACGTTGCTCATTTTTTAAGAAACCGAAAATCAAAATATACAAAAACATTTATTTTTATTCCTGTAAAACCATTTTATTTTTGTTGTTGGAAAAAGAAACTTTAATAATGTCGAATAAGTATTTTCGTCAAATAACTAACAAAAGTTTGCATGATTGTAATTACGAATTGATTGAAGATTATCACGATCCAATTATTAAAGAAAAAGAAAAAGAAATTGATCGTAATGAAAAAGAAATAGAAATAAATGAGGATGTAGATAATGAAGAAAAAAGAATTGAATTAAATACCGTCATATCGGAAGATGAATTTCTTTCTGCATTTGTAAAAACATTCATTGATGTTTTGTCTTTGAGTTCACAAAAAACTACGTCTGTGGCTGAGCCTTGTTATTTGGATTTAAATGCTAAATACGAAGAGAGAATAATAAATGAAATGAAAGTTTTGCACTCATACGGCGACACAATGCCTTTTCTAAACGCAACGCTTGTTCCTCAAGGATTGATGACAGAATACAAGACAGTGAAGTTTATTGATCAAAACAAACTAACTCTTCCTATTTGGGCGAGAAATGCAACTATATTTGAAAATCTTCAAGAAACAAACACTGTTTTTGAATCTGTAGAAGGAAATGTTTTTGAAATTGCGGATGATGTAAAATCAACAATATGCATTAATAATGAAAAATATGCGGTTTTAGAAGATAATGCAAATTTCTGGGAAGACATAAAAGATTCGTTAGAAAAGCCTGAAATAATTACAATAGAAAAAAATATTGATGATATCGAAACAGAATTCAGCTATTTGAATTTAGATGAAAGAGAAAAATCTGAAAACATAACAGCGCCATGGAATTTAACAAATACTTCTATTTTACTGATGAAAGAGAGAAACCAAGAAAAGGATGATTTAATGAACTCGTGTTTTTGGAAGAAAATTTTGATTTTAATGCAAAAAAAACTGAAAACATCTCAATTTGACAGAATTGACAATTTGAACGACACCGATTTTTTCAACTGTTTAAATAATTTAATTAGCGAATATTTCAGGGTAACGAAAAAAGATAAGATCGAAATATATAAAAACTTTAATTTTCTATTTTCAATCTATCGAGTTCGCATTTGTCGAGAGATAAAAAGATTAAATCTGCTACATAGTTCTCAAAAAGAAGCGATTTGTGATATTTGTCAAAAGGAATTTTTTTCTCCGTATTTTCCATATATTCTTTTTTATTTACTTTTAATTTACAAAAACAAGATATTTGAACAATTTAGAAAGAATGAGTGATATCGATACAAATGATCTAAAAGATATTCTTTTGGATCGGCACTATTTGACAGAAAATGTGATAAAAGATCTATTTGCCACCATATTGATTTCTATGGATTCAGAAACATATTCGGAAGAAAATTTCGTAGATGATATGGAAAGATTTATGTATAATTACGGAATTCAAGAAACGTTGCCTTTGAATTTACAAATTCAAATTAGTATCGGAATTTTATCTTTTTATTCGTGTTTTTTCTGTTCTTCAGGATCTCTTGTTATTTACGAATTAATGGAATTAATGGTAACAGATATCCGTTCGTGTCATTCTAAAGATTTTTTAATTGATTTTGTAATAACTCTAAAACAAAAATTACCGTCCAAATCTTGCAAAAACATAAAAAAATATTTAATTATATTGTATTACGTGGAAATATATGAATTATACTATTATTCTAAAGACAAATCATTTGATGTCAATCTCAATTCTACAGTTTCTTTGAAAGCGTTTATCAATAAAATCAAAAATGAAATTTGTTTAGAATCTGTGATAACTATTGTTTTTTTATTGATAGTTGTCTCAGAAACATTCAGAAATAGCGATATCAATTGGATAATTACGTGCATTGACGAATGCATCATAATGGACAATATATCTAAATACAATATTGGAATTAAAGCGTTTCCTCTGTTTTTCTCTGTTTTAAATATCTATGCAGAATCTCAAACTTTCCATTATTCTTTTTTATCTGTTATATCGTTAATTTCATGTGCTATCATCTGTTCTAAATCTTCTTTCTTTTCTGAGCTTAAATGCATCAATTTTAAACTAGAATTACAATATCTTTCAAGATATGACATCATTTATTTTCTAAATATCAAAAAATATTTCGAAAAGCATCAGGAAGAAAAGTTTTTCAGATTAAAAAAAGAAATTGATACGATATCTGAGCAAAATGAAGATTTGAGAAGTTTAATCTATCGTTTCTTCAGAAAATGCGACCACATTTGTGACAAACTGATCATTTCTTATTTTGACGGAAAAGCTAAAAAAAATATTCCTGACCGAAGAATTATCCAAAACCATCATGACGATCATGATGTAATAATATACGACAATATCTTTTCCGGAACATTTGTGTATTTAAATAATATCAAAGATCATGTTCGATTTTCTCCGATATTTACATTCGTCTGTGAAATAAATACAGATATCGGAGAATTTTTTCAAAAAGACGATACTGTGTTAATTAAAGGTCCTTTATTTTTTGAACAAATTCGCAAAACGCGAAAGAACTCTTTTGGATGGGCAAACGAATCTTTCTTCAAATTAAACTATTACATAGAATGTCTGAAATCTTTTTACTTTTTGAAATACGTGAAAAATATAAAACCTCCACAAATTGTGCGAATAAAAAACACAAATGTAATTCGACAAAAATATCATGATCATCATAATGAAAAAAACATTAGGGTGGATAGACATATCAGAAAAAACCAGAACATGATAAAAACATCGGATAATTACAATTTCATGTTTTTGCTGTCAGAAAAAGTAAATTTCGATCATTGTGATTTTTTAGTATGTTCTGATCCTTTTGATGATTACAGAAAAAAGCCGTGGTCTTTTGATGTCATAACTCTTCTAAATCACACAATTCCTTTCTACAAAATGAAAGTTGAGGAAAACGTTTCTTCAGCAGATAATTTATTTTTTATGTACAAAAAATTCATTCTTTCCGATCAAACATCTGCAAATGTTTTTAAGAAAATATATATTTATCTCATTTTTCAAGCGTTGTTTGGAATAAAACATATAAAATACAAAGATTGCAGCATAGTTGATTTTAATTTAATTATAGATAAAAAAACAAAAAAGATTAACATTCAATCGTCGTTTGATTCTAAATTCTCAGAGCTCAGATATCCTGTATATTTCGAAAAAAATAGAAAAAGACTAGCACTCAATTTTTCTCATGTTGACGCACCCTTTTGTAAACTAAAACCTTCGTTTAAAGAAGTTTCTTTTGAAAAGAGAAAAGAGGTTTTTGAAAAAGAATTCCATGAAACAATTATTCCTTTAATCAATGAAATATACGATTTCCTTGAAAATGCAAAAGAAAAGATAGATCCTGTTCCAGGTTATTTGGAGAGAAAAATTAAAAGACTGAATATCAAAAACATGTATTCTCCTAAATATCGACAATTTTCTTTAGCTTCGTTTGATTCCAATTCAATTCAAAATTACACAATTATCGGAACGCTTTCTTTTGCAGTATCCAAGATTTTAAATCTAGATTCAAACATTTTTGGAGTAGACATTTTATTCCTAAAAAAATACATGCAATATAATAGTATATCGATTAAAAAGAAACGAAACGTGTATTTTCAAGATCTTTTCTTTCTATGGGCTCAGTCTATTGCAAAAAACACATCTTTTTTCCCTGATTTCGAATTTAACTCATTTGCAGAAAATTACGACTTTTCTTTCATCGAAACTAAAAGAATTCTTCCTCCGATATCTATTTTCAAAGGATGGATATTTCAATCTCCGAACAACATAGAAAAGATGAAAAAAGCGATCATACATTGGAGAAAAGCATTTATTTTCGAAAAAAAAGAAATGAATAAATTCAACGATTCTAAGAAAGAACTGAATTACAATATAGCATATATTCCTGAAACAAGCTGGATAGAAAATGATTTTCTCCCACAAATCATCGTTGGAACAAACAATTACCTAAAAATGTATCAAGAACTAGAACAAAAAAAATACCTCAATTTTTGCGAATTTCATTTTGGATATGATTTCTTACAATCATACCTTTTTTCATTGAAATACGTGATTTTAAAATTCTATAAAGATTATAAAAAAAGAATAGGTTTTATAGAAAGAATGTCTCTAGCTCGCTAATTTGCAATATTCTTTCGCTGTTATGTAAGCAGGATTCGACGGATTGTTGACGCATATGCACATATATTTGTTGGTTGCATTATATTTGTCTATTGAGAAATAAAAAGCTCCTTCTGCGTTGAATATGTCGCAAACAGACGTTTTGTTTGTAGTTGAATCGTAATCGAAATAGCCTATTGAAAGTGTGTTTAAATTGTTTGTTATAAGATATCCGTCCAAATAAACATATGGAAGAGGTTCTGAAGGCAATATCTTTGTTTGTCTGCTAAACCACGACGACGTTCCCAAATCTACGTTTGTATTCTGCTGATTTGATTTAGAAAAAAGAATAAGATTATTTAGATTAATCGGGGTATTATAAAAGGTATTTTGAGCTACTGGGTTTTTCACTTGAACCTCTTTTGTAAAAACAAGACAAGGAGTCGTTTTCAGTGTTCCGCAGCCTGTCGATGAGCAAGAAAAGCAATCTGAAAAAGTATACAAATTACCGTAATCATATGCAACCGCATTTTCATTCATTGTGTTCTGATTTGTAATAATAATGTTGTAAATCACAACAATGACGAAAAAACTCAGAACAGTAAGAACAGTAAACACTGCAGACGTTACAATCAAGAATCTTTCGCCATTATTCAAATTCATATATCTTTCTTTGAAACTCGGCGACGACATTTTTTATTCCTCAAAAATATTGTAAATATTATTTAAAATAAAGGTTTGCTCGCTAAATTCTTTTTCTTTTTGCTTTTTTTCGAACTAATTTTTTCAGTCGACATTCTGGGAACTGACGGTAAATCCAGTAATTTCTCGTCAGTTGGTTTGTTTTTCGGTCTATTACTACCGTCTTCTGAAATCAAAGCGTCTATCACATCTAGAGTCGATTCTCCTGGCTCGTTATGTTCTAATGCGCTTCTTGAAAAAGGAGCCGACAATTGGTCTCTCATTTCTGCCATAACAATCTCTTGATCCATGATTTTAGATATATTTTGATCAATTGAGCCAGGATCTATGTTTTGACCGATATTTAAGAAAAATTCGCTTCCATTCTTGATGATATCTGTTGCACCCACAGAATATTCTGCGCCTCGCATTGAAATCTCTATTCCAGACAGATTTTTAATCATATTGTTTAAATTTCTGACCTGGTCATCGCATGCCATATACGTATTGTATGCAATTTTTGCTTCTTCATTCTTCCCTTTATCTCTCGCTTTTTTCATGTCTTTCAATGCATAATCTCTTCTTTGTTTGAATTCTAAAACGCCTTGTCTCAAATTGTCTAGCTTGAATTGTATCTCTCTCATATATTCCTCTCTCTGTCTCCTATCCATTATATCTTTGTTTTCTGACGGTGAAAACAATCTCGTAATTGAACTAAAAATCCCACTAGCGCTCATTTTTTTAGATTTACAAAAAAAATATTGTTTTATTATTTTGATGAAATATATAATAAATTAATCGAGATAAATATCTTTTTCTTGAGCTTCAATTTGCGCTGTCAGTTTTTGTTTGATTCTTTCTTTTTCCTCGACGTTCGTCATTCTTTTCCAATCGTCGAGCTCCTGTTTCTTCATCTGAACCCACGTCTTCACACTTTCTTTCTTTCTCATGTCTGTTCCATCGAAATGCGAAAAAGCAATTGCAACTTTCGCAATTGTTTGTAATCTCATTATCAGATTTTGGTAAACATCGCCTTCATGTTTCTTTTTCTGAAGTTCTAGTTCGTATTTCGCGTGATTATAGCAAAATTTAGAAATAATCTCTAAATCACTTTCAATCTTAAATTTGGTGATATTTAAACTCGGATTTGATAATTCATCCATATGATACGTAATATATTTATCCTTTAAAAAAAGATATTTTAAAGAATATTTATCCCACAATGCTCGCGTGTAATACACAGTTCGTTCGTATTTAACCTTTCCTTTCTTCATCAACGCTTTGATTTCGTCCACCAATAGCTTCTTTTTGATGATCTTTTCTCGGTTTTCTTCATACGTTTCTTCAATCATTGAAACTCTGTGTTCTAAAACATGAGTTGGTTTGTTTTTGAACTCTTTCTTTTTCGATCCTTCGCTCTTCCTTCTGTGTTTTATTGCTTTCAATTCGTTGTATAAACCTGTATCAATCTTCAATTGTTCAATTTCAATATTTCTGTAAACTTTTGTTGTTCCTTCAGGAGTTTTTGTTTTTACAGCGTCAATTTCGTGATATTTAGTTCCTGAAATATCGTCAGATGTATATTTATGATGATCTCCACCAGATTTTTTCATCATTTTTCCTTCACTGCATTTCATGCACCCACTTTTGTGACAACATCCGCTCTTTTGCCATCCGTGTTTATCCTTTTGCCATCCATGTTTATCCTTTTGCCATCCATGTTTATCCTTTTGCCATCCGTGTTTATCCTTTTGCCATCCGCGTTTATCTTTCTGCCATCCTGACATTTCATGTGAATCAGAGTAATGGTGTTTTTTGTGACCAAGAGATATTTCATATCCGAGAGGCAGAACTGGGTTGTTCAACGATGCTGAATGATCCAACAAAACACAATCTTCACACGAATGATCGGTGCATTTTTTGCATCCAAAATGGTGTTTTTCATAATTTTTGTATCCTTTTTTTCCAGAAGACGATTCTACCGAAAACGCTGGGTTATTGACAAAATTTCTTAATTCTTCGATTTCTTGTTCTTCTCTTTTCATTTTCTCTTCATCCGTGATTTCCGGTGCATATGTTAACTGAGGAAATGTTTCTTCAGAATAAACAATCGTATCTGCTCTCTTTTCTTCTCTTTCTATATTTTCTTCAATCATTTCTGCGTGATGTTCAATTTTCTTCTCTTCTTCAATAAACGCATTTTCTACAATATCTACAGCTCGAGGTTGTGCGCCTTCAATGTATTCATGAGATTCAGCAGATATTTTTATTTCACCGTCGACCGATTGTTCTGCAATAATTTCTGAAGCAGTAACGGTCCCTTTGTTTTCGTTGTGCTGAATAACAACTCCTCCAGCAATAGCATGAGGTTTTTCTTGTTTAGCAGACGACGCTGAAGGTCTAAGAGGCCTTCTTCGCCGAGGTTTTGTATCTCCTCCGAAAAAATCAAAAAGACTCATTTTATCGAGCTATCTGAAATGAAATATCTCAACAAAGAAATTATTAAAAATATAAAAAGTTCGTGATATTTTACTTTTTATTCTCAAAATTGATTATATTTTTAGTTGAAAAAAATAACAAAAACTTTCTAACATTTTGAAGGTTTTTTCACCCCCATTTGTGCGGAAATCGTTCTTCCTGCAGAAATGTAAACCCATTTTTTCAGACTATTATCTTGAAACAATATTGAATTGTCGTAATTCTCGTCATATGAAATATCTTCTGGATCTTCATCTTCAAGATATAATCGAGATACAACATCAAGATCCAATTCGTCGTAAATCATTCTGAAAACATATTTTTTTTCAATAAAACCAAAAAAACCGTATGTTTTTGGATTTTTAATAGATAAAATCGTTTTTTGTTCTGAATCGTAAATCATGAACAATTGGTATTGTTTTGGTTTTTTAATCTTATCTGTCGTAAAACGTCTTACAATAGACATATGAGTTGGCAAGAAATACAATGATTCTTCGCCAACTATTTTGATGACATGATTACTTTCTACCATCGGACCAGATAATTTCTTATCAGTTGGAATGATAAAATACCCGTTTTGAAACATTGATGGAAAGAATATTTCAGATAATGCATTATTGCTCGTTGTTTTTTTCAAACTGTCTAAAAATATAGAAATGTTTTTCTTTGCCATGGAATTTATTCTGAATTGCGGCATATCGAATTGTGGCATGATGATATCATATTGAGATTTATATTGTTTAAACAATTCAACAATTTCTTGCTTTTGCTTTTGTTTTTTTGTCTTAATTTCAGTTTTTTTCGCTGCTTTCTCAACGTTTTTCTTTCGTGGATATTTTGAAAATAAAGAAACTTGCAACGATTCTTCTTCATTCAGAGTTGATTTAGATGTTTTCTGACGTTTGGGGTCAGTTTTTTGTTTTTTGTTATCATTTGTTTTTTCTTCAGGTAATCTCTTTTTTGATGTCCTTGTTTTAATCCAAGGATCATACGCTGTGTTTGGAATATTTTTTGTTTTAATTCGATGACACATTATGGCGAATTTCTTAATTTCTGATTTTTTCATGAGAAAAGATAATTTTTCTTCATCAATACTGCAATTATATTCATTATTTACTATATATTCTTTATCTGGGGGAATATATAAATGAGATCCTAATTCTGCAAGAGTATCGAACAATTTCAAATGTTGGGATGAAATTTCAGAATTAGAAATAAAATAATGACTCAACGATTCGTAACATTGAAAAACAGAATTAATAAATTCTAAAAATGGAATATATTTAAATTCATAATACCAATCACAACCTCCGCTATCAGGAAAGGTTTCAAAATGTAAATAATCGAATTTCAAAATATATGAAACAGACGTTATATCATAAATATCTATTATCATACATTTTTTAATTATTTCTTTTTCTTTTTCAAGAATAGTTGCTATCTTTTTACTGCATTTGTAATTTCTTATCTCCTTTGGAAACGATCTATAAGAAGCAAGAATAGACATAAATTTATCCAATATTTCTTTTATATAATCAACAATTGATTCGATATCTTCATTCATGTCATCTAGAAAGATTTCTTCTAAATCTCTATTAGGACTGTACAAATCATGATGTATTTTGATGAGTTTTGTTATTTCTCCTAAATAATAACTCTTTAGATTTTCATCCACTATTTCAAAATCACCGACTCCTTGATATTCAGATTTACAAGCAATTGAAATGTTAAATAGTATTTTGTGGATAGAAATGAACATTTTTATTTCAGAAACATTGTTTTCCGTTAAATATTTCGAATATTTAACATATAGCCAAAATAAATACTCTACTAGGTTTTTTCTGGTTTCTACAGGCATATTGTATAGAAATACCCAATCAAAAGATGTGAAATCGGTTTTGTAAACATCTTCGTCGAAAACAAATTTCTTCCATTTCAAAATAGGTTCAATATTGTAATCCAAATCGTCGTTTGAAGAAGAAGCCATAGCGCTAAAAAAATACTGTTATTTAATAAAGGTTCCTTTTTGGTTTGACGGTATTTATTTAAAAAACATAAAAATTAGTTAAATAAATATTCAGGAAAAAAGAGTTTGGAAGCAATTCTTTCTCTTTATTTGATATCTAACGATAATTATACATTTTTTCTTATTGAAAAAAATGGCAGCCGCAAGAAGGCATGTAGAATTGCACCGATTATTAGTAGACGATACACAATATTTTGCAAGCGGAAAAGAAGATTTAGGGATTGAGGAAAACAAATTTGAAAGAATACAGATAAACGAAGCATTACATACTTTTGACGAAGAATTAATTACAAGAAACGCTGCGTATGGATCTTCAGGATCAGTTGAATATTATTATGATACAAAAATATACAATTTTTTCTGTATTAGACCAATTATTCCAAAAGATCATTGGAACGCAGATGAAGTAGAAATCAACAATACGTGGAATATGAATATGTTAGAAGATATATTTGGAAGATATGGCGTAGTTTTATGGAAATTCCAATTAATAAAAGGAGATATCAGATCTGGAAAAAAAGATAGAATATTATTCAAAAATAAGATCCATCTTATTGTTTTAGATCAAGAAGATCAAACAAAAAAAGATCCTCCAAGAGAAAATTTTGACACTTTTTGGAAAAAAAATCAAAATATTTATTTAAACGAACCATTTCGTGTTTTTAAAACTACATCTGCAAAAAGAGATATTATTGAATATTCATGCACAGATGCAAGGTTTATGGCAGAAATCATAACCGGAGAATGTAAAAAGTTCTTAATGAAAGAAAAAAAAGGAATTGAAATGAATAGAATTTTATTATGGAATGTAAACAAATGGTTATTCCTTTTTCAAATGTTTTTAATGAGATTTTCTGGAAATGAGGGAGAAATAGAATATGATATAGGTTTTGATTACCAAGAAACTTGTGTAATGCAAAAATATTTAAAAGAGGATTGGAAAGATAAGAATTGTAAGAAAAAAACTCAATTAATGAGAATAAGAAAAGAATATGAAGGAGATAGATATCTTTATGACGATTTATTTTGGTAACGTGAAATATTTTCAGGTTTTGAAAAAAAGAAGATTTTAAAAAAATCATGGAAAAGAAAAACTTTAGTCCGATCGATATCATCAAAAGAATTTTTCAAGAATATAACAAAAATCTTTCCATCAATTGTAATCGACATTTAAATGTAGAAATAGATTTTTTTGAGATTATTATTGGAAAAAGAAAAAACTTTACAATTCATTCCACAGAACCTAGAATTAGAAAATTATTCGAATCTCTGTTGAATAGATATGTTTTTTTCATTGGCGATCTCTGGATTGAAGAAATTGAAACATCTCCGTTTCAATACGAACTAAAAATATCTTTTGTGAAATTTTATCACCCTCCAAGTTTTGTTATTTGAAAAAAGTTTGTTTTTTTTGTTTTCTATTTCAATAAATATCATAAAAGAAAAAAATAAGAATTGTTTTTTGAGAATGGAGGAAGAGCCTGAGTTGCATATCGTAACAGAAATTCATAAATGGACTGATATTCAGCATCATTGTCTCTTTGAAGACAAGAAAAGGTTTGTTAGACTTTCTCGTTCGAAATCTTTCAATATTGTGCCAAATGATTTTCAGGTCATCCATCCAGGCAAATTATTTCCCGTAAATATCGGAGGATTGAGAATAATTACGCAGCCATTAGGAAAGATTTTACAAGATTCGAAAATTGTTTTTTCTCAAAAACAATTGGTTGTGCGTACTTTTTATTTAGATTTGTCTAAAATCATTAATAGTATTCTTTATCAAATTAAGAATGTCATTTTTGTTCCTTCGTGGTTCATGAACAACTTGTTTGGATGCAACGTCTCAAATTCTATTCCTGTGCGATACGGTCAAATTGGATCTCCGGGAACAAAAAATAGATTACATATTTTTTTCGATTATTTAAAAAGCGGAGAGATCGATAATGCGTTTTATTTACATTTTCCTAGACTTTTAATTCCTAAAATGAAAGAATGCACATACGAGCTTTTTGATTTCTGGTTCAGTGCAGAATGGTTCATTTGTTCTGATTGCATGCAAATTTTGTGCAATGCGATGAAAAAGAACGTATCGTTGAAAATGGTAAGATTGTATATCCGGTTTGAAAGAGGTCTTTCAGAAGACGAACAGAAAAGAAATAATCACATATTGTATAATTTTGCTTTTTTAAATATCTTCATTTCTGACCATCCAACGTTGGAAACAATTGTGATTGATTACAACATAAATGAGCCTGTTTCTTTGATTTTGACAAATCTTGTGCAAATGATCAACCAAAATCCCAGAATTAAAAAAATATATTGGTTAGGAAAACAATCTGATAGCATTCGGAAAGGTCATTTTCAAGACATTTTCAATCCTATTCTTGATTCTTTTTCTATGATACCCGAAACAGATAATTATTTTGAGGTAAAAAGTCTTTATTTGAATTTTCCCTTATTCAGTCCTACTAGCGGATTCAATCAAGACTACGATTTCTTTTTGATTGAATTAGCAGGAAAGTTGCTAGATTTAGATACTAAATTAGAAAAAAGAAAAGATAATGATATAGAGTTAAATAATTACGAAAATTTACTCAAACATCAGCTCGATTTGGTGTTTAACGATCATTTTGAAAAAGAATTCTTCGTCAGTGATATCAAGAAAACAAGAGATTTTTATGTGTTTTTAAAAAATGTTGGTAAAAGATCTTCTATCAGATCTTTTCGACTAAATGGTTTACAATTCAAACCGTTAGTAGTTAACGAAGCTGATAAAAACAAACACAATTTGTACCAAACAAAATTATTAATATATTTTTTTAAAGGATTATATGAAAATCTGGAAGAATTGAAAACCGAAAGAGTGAACAAATTAATCAAATCTGATTCTCAAACATTTGAAAACAAGCCTTATTATGAAAAATTTCTAATGTCTTATTCTTTCATATCTTACGTTGATTTTTCGAATTGCAATATAGGCGATTTTGTTCTTTCTGTAAAACCAGGAAATTCTTCTTTTTTTCATTTATCATACCCAAGCGCATCGATCTTGCAACCATTATATGAATATTTCAAAGGAAACGGATATTTATATTCTTTGAAATTGAATGATTGCGGATTAACTCCAGATATGATTAAACATCTTTTCCTTTCTATTGCCAACAATGACCATTTAAGAATCATAGAAGTGGACAATAATTTTTACAGTCGTTCAGCAGCAGTAGCAATTGCTCAATGTATTTTTAGCCGTGATTTTCTGGGAATTAAGCTCGGTTTTAAATCATATTCTCCCAAAATAGTCCATTTATTGACAAACAACGACGATGTAAAGGGCACTGAAATGTTTGAACATTTTGAATTTTCTTCGAGAATGATCATTGTCACAAACATTTTATCGAGTTTGTTTAGAAAATCTTTCACGGAAAAAGAAATGAATACAAAATCATTACAATCTTTTTCTTTCAATAATATATTCTACGAGATATCGGATGACGATGAAGAATTTTTACATTTAAACAAAATGAGAAACATAAAATACGTATTCGGATTAAAACATCCATCAGATGAAAATTTGAAGAAAGTTGAAGATTTACGAAAAGTATTGCAAGAATATTCTGAATACATTAAAGATTTGGTGGATTGTAATGAAAGATTTTCAGATTCAATTATGAATATTCTGAGCAACAATTTTTCAAATGAACAAAATATTTATTATGATCTGAAAATTTTTGAAATGAGAAATACAAATTTAAAGTTTCGATACCATTTTTTAAAATTATATTTAGATCCGAATTTCTTTGCATTTAGAAATTTGAATATCATTAACCTTTCGTCGGATCTAAATAGTTTTTTAAATTCACAATGCATCGGACAAATGTATTATTACGAAAGGTTTGCGAATAAAGCTGAATTTACAGCTTTACGTATAAATTGGCCGCATTCGTGCAAAGAACCATCCAATACCTTCGAAAAAGCATCGGCGTCGTCTTCTGTTGAACCTGTTTCAAATGATTTTTTATTATTTACAAAAATGATCGGTTCTCTAATTATTCATTTTCAACAGAATGATTTGCCAGGATTAAATGAAGAATTGATTCATTTTGATATTTCTTTAGATGATGTAATTAAAGAATTCGAATCATTAGATCCAAATATTAAAGTTATATATACTTCTTCCGACCCAAAAATATATATTGATTTATTTAAAGAATTGAAGTTTCTAATAGATTATTTTATCATATATAATCAAAAAAAAGAAGAAATACCATACAATAGTTTCACAGAAGCATATATCGACCAATGGCAAAAGAAGCTCTATGAATCTGAAAGAAAAAATACATTTATTCAATGTAGTAGAGTTGTTGATGAGATAAAAATAAGAATATTCAACGAATTTGAATATCTCAATTTCTTTGATGAAATTGATGCAGGGCAACCTTCACAAAGTAATGTTGGCAATGAAATAGAAGAAGATATAGATATTGAAAAATTCATTTCTGGTATGCTTTCGGTTTCCGAAAATGGATCGGAACCTGCAGAATTAGAAGAAAGATCAAAAAAACAAAGAACTGGTGGTAAAAAAAGAAAAGAAAAACATTTAGCATATTTTTAGTTTTTTTAACAAGAATAAAGAATCGTTGTTTTTAAAGAAAAAGGTTTTAACAATGGAAAAAATATCATCATTTTGTTTTTTGAGAGAAAATACAGATTGTATTTTAAAATGTCAGTGTTGTAGAAAAGGCATTTCTTTTCTTCATTGTAAAAGAGTTCAATGTGCTAAATTAGTTCTTTTGAATTGCGGGCATGTCATTTGCAACTTTTGCGCGCTAATAATAGGTTTCGAACAAGATCAGGATTCAGAATATAATGATTCATATACCTTGGAATATTGTCCTATATGTTGCAAAAAACACATTGGTTTCAACGATACCTTTCTTTCTATCAGTTCAATATAATAAATTAAAAATAAGAATTTTTTTATTTCTGGAATTTTTTGAACCATCGGACCTTCAAATCGTCTAAATAATTTTTTTCATATCCATATTGAGGACTAAAATCGTTATGATGCAAATTATTGTATCTAAGAGATGCTAAAAATCTAAAACAAATTATTTCTATTTCAGGATTTGTGTATTTTCTTTCGATACGAAATATGATTTTAAAATCAGTAAAAGGAATATCATATATAACCCATCTTAATTCAAAAAGAAATTCGTTATTCATAACATTCATATACTTTCTGCACCAATTTCGATAAAAGGTGTCACTATAGTTTTCTTGCATTTTTAGGGATTGAGCAGTTTCAATAAAAACAGGGGTTTAGTTGCAGGTTGTAAAAATGTCTGCTGCTTTTTTTGTTTTTTCAGATATGTGCGCTGATCATCCCCGTCCAGGAGAGCAAAGGTTCTTGCGATTTCCCGAAATGGATTATTTGGATAATATTCTTTATTATTACAAAAACAACAAATCCGAATTAAAAAAGCACAGCGAATTGATAGATCCTAAAAATGGAACAATTCACCACAAATTTGAAATGAAAGGCGTTATGGGAAAAACTATTTATTTTTATATTTATCCATACCGTGAAAACTATATGTTTGGATGGAGTTTCGAAGAATGTCTTCAAGAAAGAAGCTGGCATTACATAGTTAATGATATTATCCATACTTTTCGGAGTGGTTTTTACTAATTCAAAATTTAAAAAAATAGTTAAAATTTTAAAAACCATTAGAAAAGATGTTTTTTAATGATTTCAATTATTCCGTTTATTCTTATGCTTTTTCTATTCATCGAGCATGTAAATACAAAGATGTAGAAGCGATTAAAATAATGTTAAAACAAAAAATAAATTTAAATACTCTTTTTGATGGAGAAGCTGCGTTACATATCGCATGTTTATCTGCAAATATAGAAATCACAGAATTATTGTTATTTCATAACGCTGATGTGAATATTACTGATTTCATGAAAAGAACTCCGCTTCATTTTGCAATTAGCGAGAGTTTAGCTATTGTTAAAATTTTAATTAAATATGGAGCAAACGTAAATGCTCAGGATTCAAACGGAAGAACGCCTTTACATCATGCGTGCAGTTTGTATGTTAATTTAGAAGCTGTAAAATTGCTTGTAGAAAATAGGGCTGATATATATATTATAGACGATAAAGGAGATAGTATATTTAAATCTGCATGCAAATCTGGAAATGCAGAATTAATTGAATATTTAGGAAAATTACTGCTTCAGAATTCATAGAATTTTTTTAAAGCGGTTTTAAAAAAATTGGGAATGGCTTCAAAAACGAAAAAAATACAATTTCTCGTTCATAAAGCAGCAAGAAAAGGAGACCATAACCATTTGCTTTATTTATTGGGATTAAAACATTCAAAATGGTTTCTTCATATCAATGTTTTAGATAATCATGGTGCTTATCCATTATATTATGCAGTTTATAATAAACATCCAAAAGCAGTAAGGATATTGGTGGATAATGGCGCAAATGTTAATGCAAATGGTCCAATTGCTAATGGATGGATGGAATATCCAATTCACGCGGCTTGTTTCAATGGAATGTATAAAACAGTGAAATTATTGGTTGAAAAAGGAGCTGATATCCATGTTAAAGATGAAAGAGGATATAATTCTCTTCTTTTTGCATGTTACCGAGGAAATATGACTATTGTAAAATATTTAATTGAATTAGGAATTAATATATATACTGTTGAAAACAATGGAACAAATGCTTTTACTATTGCATGTTTATATAATCGAATCGAGATAGTGGAATATTTAGGAAATTTAATGTTAAAATAAATATTTTTATCTTATTTAAAGTTTTTTTGTTATCAGTTAATTATATTAGGAAAAGTTTTTTTTTATTGAAAATGTGCAGTAATGAGGTATATTATGCATGTCGAAGAGGTATTTTAAAACAATTAAAACAGTTAATAGAAAAAGGCGCAAATGTGGATGTAAAAGATGGTTATGATTACACATTATTACATCATGCCATATATGGAGAAAATTTAGAAATTGTCAAGTATTTAATTGAATTGGGTGTTGATTTAGATTTTCCAAACTTTTGGGGGGACACAGCTTTTGATTATGCATGTTTGATAGGTAATTTGGAAATAATAGAATATTTAGGGAATTTAAAATTACAGAAAAAGTATCTTTTTATTGAAAAATGAATATAAGTGATGCGTTTTTCTACTTTTCAATTGAGAAAGGATATCTATCGTCAGTTTTAGATTGTATTAAGGCGGGTGTGGATGTGGATGGAAAAAATAATTCTTGATTTCTTAAATTTATGCCAATTCATTTTGCAGCTTGTTTGAATAGATTTGATATATTTAAAGTATTGATAAAAACAGGAGCAAATGTAAACGCGGAGAATCATATAAAAAGTACTCCATTGCATTACGCGTGTTTTGAAGGAAATTTAAAAATGGTGAAATATTTGGTAAAAAAGGGGGCAGATGTGAATATGATAAACGATTTTGGAAATAAACCATTTGATGTAGCGTGCGATCGTAATCAAAGGGAAATAGTGGAGTATTTAGGAAATTTAATGTTGAAATAAAATATTTTTTTCTAAATCGAAATGAATAATAAACTGATCTGATTGGATAAACAGTTAGTCGTGACATAATATAGTTAAGTAATAAAAGCCACTCCAAACTAAACGAGCCAATGGGATTATAGAGTTTAGGAGCAGAAGTAAGTATGGGATGCGGAGTATAGTGACCAATAGAATACTTTTAGTAAACTAATCTGATTGGATAGAACAGTTCGTCTGTCTTTTATTTAAGTAATGTAAAGAAAAATACTAAGAACATAAAGAAAGTAAATAATTATATTTAAATATTCATTTGTTCATACAAACATATTATAAAAGATTGTTTTCATTAAAATGGATCCAATTGTAATTGTTGATATGATTCGAAAAGGAGATATTGAAACTTTTTCTAATTTTCTATCTAAAAATTTAGATATCGATATGATTATAGATCGATTTTCGGATATGAATTTAATTCATTATATTATTTATTTAAAAAAAATAAATTTTTTTAAAATTCTGGTGGAAAAGGGAGCTGACATACATATGAAAAATATTTTTTCATTTAATGCAATACATTTTGCATGCATGAGCGGCCATCTCGAAATTGTGAAATATTTAATCGAATTAGGGTTGGATCCACATGCGCTAACTATTACTGGTCAAACAGGGTTTGATATAGCGTGTGAAAACAATTATTTAGAAATAGTAGAATATTTAGCACAATTCAAATTGTAAAAAGGTAGTTTTTTTTATAAAAATGGATATTTTAGAATTGCTTAATACAGAAAATACCGGCATTCTATCTGAATTTTTAAATCGAGGGTATGATATCAATGCACCCATAGAAAAATGGGGGTTACCTGCGTTGCTTTATTCTATACGAACAAAAGGAAAACCTTTTTTAAAATTCCTAGTATCCAAAGGGGCTGATGTGCACGCAAAAGACCGTTGGGGTTGGAATGCATTACATCATGCAGTTGCAGGAAATAATCTTGAAGCAATAAAATTTTTAATTAAATCAGGAATAAATCCACATGCTGAAACTGAAATTGGAAAGACGGCTTTTACAATGGCTTGTTTTTATAATTATCCTGAAATAGTAGAATATTTAGCACAATTTAAGTTGTAAAAAGGTGTTATTCATTAAAATGGCAAAATGGAAGAGAAGAATGGAGTATGCAATGCGTTTTCCGGTGCACGCAGCATGCAAAAAAAACGATGTGAAGAAATTAAGAGCGTTGTTAAAAACAGAATATGCAACTAACATAAATACAAAAGACAGTAGAAGGGGGATGACGCCGTTTTGGCATGCAGTGTTAAGAGGATACGTCGAAATAGCAGAAATTATCATAGCAGAATGTGAAAAAAAAGAGGTCGATATTGTAAATGAATGTTGTTTTGGAGATTATCCATTTTTACATTTAGTATGTGGTAAATATAATTTAGAAATGGTAAAATTGTTTGTGAAAAAAGGAGCGGATGTGCATGTTAAATACGAAGATAGAACATTATTACATTCAGCGTGTTTTACAAAATATTTAGAACTTGTGAAATATTTAGTATCATTAGGGATAGATATACATGCTTTAGACCAAGATGGACATACTGCTTTCGATATTGCGTGTATTTATAATTATCCGGAAATAGTAGAATATCTAGCACAATTCAAACTGTAAAAAGAAATATTTTATTAAAATGGATGTTTTGAGAATGCCGAACCTTATTGACAAAAAAGATTTTGATATTCTTTCCAAACATTTGGAGAATCACGATATTGACAAAGAATTATTCGGAGGGTTTTCTTTAATAACATATGCAATATACAATCAGAAGAAAAGTCTAATAAAATTTCTGATAAAAAGGGGAGCAGATGTGAATGCGAAATGTACAAATGACTACACTGCATTACATCATGCATGTTTTCAAAGAGGTGGTAAATCTCTAAAAATGGTTAAATATTTAATTGAACTAGGAGCGGATTTGTATGCAGAAGACGTTTTTGGAAGAACAGCGTTTAATATAGCTTGTGAATACAACCAGAAATATATCGTAGAATATCTTGGAAGTTTGATGTTGTTAAACTAAACTGATTGGATAAACAGTTAGTCGTGACATTATTTAAGTAATGAAGAAGATATATCGGTTCGAGAGTAAAAGTAATGGAAAAATAAAATCGCATTCCGGCCAACCCCCAAAACACAAAAACTCCTTTTTCATTAAAATGGGAGACATTTTTTTCGCGATCAAAACGGGAGATTTTGTTACAGTGTCTTGTTATCTCGACAACGGAAAAGACGTCAATGCAATCGACCCGCGTTCAAATGCCAATCTATTATATTATGCATGTTTTTTTCGAAAACTAGCAATCGTAAAACGGTTGGTCTCCAGAGGAGCAGATTTGCATTCTCGTACTAATATAGGTTTTACTGCATTGCATATATCATGCGTAAATATTGATCTTCGTATTGTTCATTTTTTAATTGCAGCAGGTGCTTCCCTATTTTCACGAACCAACAATGAAAGCACCGCGTTTCACATTGCATGCCTCCACAACAATCTTAAAATTGCATGCTATCTCGCACCATTGATGATCGAAAAGGGCATTAACATCCATACTCCAAACAAAAAAGGGCTTACCCCACTACATCAAGCCTGCATTGATGGTTTTTTAAAAATAGTCAAGATGTTGTTATCATTAGGCGCCGATCCGTACGCACTCACTCCTGAAGGAGAAAATGCGTTCAATCTGGCGTGCAAATACAATCGGAAAGAAATAGTGGAGTATTTGGGAAGTTTGATGTTATTAAACTGATATGATTGGAAGAACAGTTTGTCGTGACATTATTTAAGTAATGCGTAAGATATATCGGTGTAAAGAGAAAAAAATAAAAATAAAAATCTCAAAAACCACAATTTCAAAAACCGTTGATTTTAAAGAAAATGGGCATTACGGCGATAAAAGATGCGATTCGTGACAACGACATTCCTGCTCTTTCTCATGAAATTAAACAGGGCTGTCACCCTATCGACACTATCCTCGATTTTGATCTTCTCATCACTCCTCTACATTACGCGTGCATTTATAACAAACCAGAAATAATTCGTTATTTGGTCTCGAGAGGTGCTAATTTTTACGCACGCACTACTGCTGATTACACGGTCCTTCATTTAGTATGTATGTCTGCATGCGGACAGGACCTTTCAACTATCCAATTTCTTATTTCTTCTGGCGTCAATCCTTTTGCCACAAATCATAAGGGAGCATCCGCTTTCCATCTTTCATGTCGACATTCATCAAAAGAGATCGTTTGTTATCTTGGAAATCTCATTATCAAAACAGACGCTAATCTCCACGCTCCAGATTACGACGGATACACTCCTCTTCATTACGCCTGCTATAAATCAGACCTCGAAATTATCAAATGGTTGATCTCTGTTGGCGCAGATATTTATGCTACTAACGACGATGGCGACAATGCATTTAACATTGCGTGTAAATACGATCAAAAAGAAAAAGTGGAGTATTTGGGAAGTGTGATGTTATTGAAATGATTTGATTGGAAGAACAGTTTGTCGTGTTTTTATTTATGTAATGAAGAATATATATTAGAGTAAATTAAATAAAAAAATAAAAAACATTCTGAAAAAACCGAAAACGAAAAATCGGTGATTTCATTAAAATGGATCCGCATAAAAATACACTCCTTACCGCAATTAAAATCGGAGATCTCACGTTCGTGACCCATTTTCTCGACAAAGGAGGCGACGTCAATACAATTATTTCCTCTTATAATGATAATCTCATATATTATGCATGTCATTATCAAAAACTAGAAATCGTAAAATGTTTGGTAGAAAGGGGAGCAAATTTACATGCAATTAATTATTCAGGATATACTCCATTACACATAGCATGCACAAAACCCTCCCTTCCCATTATCCAATATTTAATTGAAGCAGGAGCTCCTTTATGTGCATATACTTCCCGCGGAAGAAATGCGTTCAATCTTGCGTGTATATACAGTAGTAGGGAAATTGCATTCTATTTGGGAACACTGATGATGGAAAAAGGTATCGACATTCATTCTCAAAACAAAGATGGGTTTACACCGTTGCATGATGCATGCACCAACGGCCGTTTTAAAATAGTCAAGATGTTGATAGAACTGGGCGCTGATCCATATATCTTAACTCCGGAGGGAGAAAATGCGTTCAACATTGCGTGTAAATATGATAAAAAAGAGATCGTAGAGTATTTGGGAAATGTGATGTTATTAAACTGATCTGATTGGGTAAACAGTTTGTCGGTGTTTTATTTAAGTAATGAAAAAGATATATGGAACGGGGAAAGTAAATAGAAAATAAAAGCATTTTGACGAAAACAACAAAACGAGAAAACGTTTATTTTATTGAAATGGGCGATCTTTTCAAGGCAGTGAGAAGGGGAGATCTTCAGTTTCTTTCTTCTTATCTTTCTCAAGGGGGGAATGTTAATATTATATTTAATCATATAGACGGGATGACTATCCTTCATTACGCATGTCGTTTCGGGCATTTAGAGCTTGTTAAATGTTTGGTGGAAAATGGAGCCGACATTCATTTATGTGCCAATAACAAATATACTGCATTGCATTGCGCAGCAATATCTAAGAATATATCTATTGTTGCGTATTTAATCTCCTCGGGAGCGAACATCTTTTTTTTGACTGACACCGACAGTTCAGTTCTACAGTGGGCGTGTATATACGGAAATTTAGAAATAGTGAAATATTTGATCGGATTGGGAGCGGATCCGTATGCTACCAACAAAATTGGAGAAAATGCGTTCGATATTGCATGCAAAAAAAACCACCCTCCTCTCGTGGAGTATTTGGGGTCTCTGATGTATCCGCGCGATCTGATTGGTTGGTTTAGTTCGTCGTGACAATGTGTAATTAAATAAATAGAAGACGGACTGAATGGGCCAATGGGGTTGTATTCTTTTGGACGGTAGCCAATGGAACAGTTCGTCGTGACATTATTTATGTAATGAGGAAGGAGGTATCGGAGCGAAATAAAACCTAAATAAAAGAGAAATAAAAGTACAATCCGACCAAAACTCAAAAAGATAAAAGGGGGTTTTTATTGAAATGAGCGTGGTATATCGGTATCCGGTGCACGAGGCGTGCAAAGCAAACGATGTAAGTGTTTTGAAGCTGTTATTGTCGGAAGAGAGATGGGTGTCTGAGATAGACAAAAAGGATGGCAATGGGTGGGTGCCTGTGTATTATGCAGTACGTAATGAAAATGCGGAGATCGCGTCGATACTATTAGCATATGGAAGCAGAGTAGATCATATATATTTGCAATTTTTTTGCGTCAATAATAACATCGACATGATGAAACTATTTATGCAAAAAGGTGTAGATGTCAACCAACAAGACACATTAGGCAACACGCTCTTGCTCATAGCATGTAAAATCTACAGTCGTATTGCAGGAAAATATGGAAGCATGGAAATGGTGGCGTATTTGGTGGAAAGCGGAGCAAATATATACATGACGGATAATGCAGGAAGAAGGGCCTTTGATGTGGCGTGCCAATTGGGCAATGTGGAGATCATGGAGTATTTGGGGTCTCTGATGTATCCGAACTGATCTGATTGGTTGGAATAGTTCGTCGGTGTTTTATTTAAGTAATGAGGAAGGAGATATCGGAGAAGATTCTAAGTAAGTAAAAAATAAAAACGCATTATACCCCAATCGTGCATTTCAAAAACATTGGTTTCATTAAAATGGATGTGTTTCGCGCGGTGCGAGACGGAGATCTTCTTACGGTGTCTCGTTATTTCAGCACCACATGCAATACCAATCGCATTCTCAACACAAATCTAAGAGATAATCTATTGCTTTACGCGTGCGATTTTAACACACCGGAAATAATTACATATTTGGTCTCCATAGGTGCTGATTTACACGCTCGCGATGCTCTAGGGTACACTACACTCCACATATTGTGCAAACATGCTTCCAGTCTTCCCACGATCCAATTCTTGATCGCAGCAGGCGCTCCCTTGTGTGCACAAACCACCCACGGGCACACTCCTTTTCAGATTGCATGTTACAACAACAATTCTGAAATTGCATTCTATCTGGGAACGCTCATGATCGAAAAAGGCTACAACATCAACTCTCACAACAAAAATGGGCTCACTGCGCTGCATCTTGCATGCTTCCATGGTTTTTTAAAAGTAGTCAAGATGTTGCTATCATTAGGCGCCGATCCATATATCTTAACTCCTGAAGGAGATAATGCGTTCAACATTGCGTGTAAACATGATCGAAAAGAGGTAGTGGAGTATTTAGGTTCTCTGATGTATCCGAACTGATCCCATTGGGTAAACAGTTCGTCGTGGTTATATGTATCTTATTAATAAAAGACAGACGAACTAAACTGTCCAATGGGAACGCTTTCAGAACTGATCCGATTGGGTAACACCAGTCACCACAACAGTTCGTCGTGTTTTTATTTATGTAATGAGAAAGAAGATATCGGAGCAAAATAAAAACACATACCATACCAAAAACATATAACATCGTAAAAACACATAACATCATAAAAACGTACAACATCGTGAAAACACATAACATCATAAAAACACATACCATCATAAAAACGCACAATATCATAAAAACGCACAATATCGTGAAAACGCACAATATCATAAAAACACATAATAAAAACACATTCCTCCCCATCCTAAATCACAAAACCGCCCATTTCATTAAAATGGACATTGAAAGTCCTATCGAAGCAATCCGAACTGGAGATGTCAACCTCCTCTCTCATTATTTTGACGAAAAATCGCTGTCCATCCATGCAATCGCCTCCTCATTTGGAAATATCAGTTTATTGCATTGCGCATGCTTTTACAACCAAAAAGAAATCATACACCTTTTAGTACACCGAGGAGCCGATCTGAACAAACCCAGCGAAGGTGGCCTCACTCCCTTACATTATGTCTGCATCATCAACGGCTCTTTAGATACAGTCAAAACGTTGATCTCATTAGGCGCCGATCCCTACACTCTCACTCCCGACGGAAGAAATGCATTCTCCATCGCATGCCGCTACAACAAAAAAGATATCGTAGCGTATTTGGGACACCTCATGTATCCGAACTAATCCCATTGGCCCAATCAGTTCGTCTTGTTTATATGTATCTTATTAATAAATAACAGACTAACTATTCCCTCCAATCAGATCACTCTCCAAACTATTCCCATTGGACAAACACTTCGTCTGCCAAATATGTATCTTATTAATAAATAACAGACAAACTAAACCCTCCAATCAGATCACTTTCCCCACCCAATTTTACCCAATCCCCTCTCCAGATTTACCCTTTTTCAACCAATCACATAATTCCCCTCTCCCCATTTTTAGCCAATCACATAATTCCCCTCTCCACAAATGCCCCTCCCCCCCTTCTCCGTACTGGGCTCCTTTTCTCCCTTTCCCCTCCCCCCTCTTTTCCGTACTGGGCTCTTATTCTCTCCCTCTCTCTCCTTTCTTCCCTCCCTCTCTCTCGCTTCTATATCTTTTCCTCCCCTCCCTCCCCCCTTCCTTCTCGTACTGGGCTCCTTT